>Ga0065711_1026463_pt1 | contig 69468 bp, 38 predicted proteins | sample Hoacrofraction12_FD_59098 | JGI IMG/M metagenome (GOLD analysis project Ga0065711, IMG submission 59098) | Hoatzin crop microbial communities from Cojedes, Venezuela - Epithelial fraction 12 v2 (version 2) | ecosystem: Host-associated > Birds > Digestive system > Esophagus > Crop | place... | reverse complement strand
AAGGGGGGGGGGGGGGGGAAGAGGGACTTGTACATGATAAATTACAGATTTAGTGAGAGATCTCAGTGGTTTTTACCTCCTTTTCTGCTTCAGTTTTTATGATGTGCCTATGATGCAGCTAAAAGTGCAGTGCAACTCCTGTAGGCTGCCAGCTCTGCTACAACAAAACATAGTAAAAAAAAACAACACAGAGCTTAGAGCTTGCAGAAGAAATCTATGCAGACCACAGGTATATAACTAGGAGATACAACCATGCTGAGCTCCCATCTGCCCTCGTGACACTGCTAGCAGGACTGAGCTTAGCTAGCGGTAGAGCAGTCTCTGATACATCAGTATGAGCCACTGTTATAATTTTGTAGTTAAGAGTATAGTGACCAGGGCAAAATCATTCTTTGTCTGGCCCCATTTCAGTGGGTCTGGTGAAACAGTCCAGCACCAGTGGATGTATGTCTGTTGCTATAATAAAGTGGGCCAATGAGCAAGCTTGAGCACTGGACCTTAATTGTCACTGTGTAATTATTAGCTTTGTCCTTTTCTGTGCATTGGATGGCTCCTACTAGTTCTCTCCAAGATAGACCTTACATGACCATTTGTAAACAAATGCAATGTAGTTTCACTTGTATTCTGAGTCATGGCCAGTGTCAATATAAAAACTATGCTGCACTTTAACTCAGTTCTGTGCTGGTACAACACAACATCACCAGCATTAGCTGTGTTTGTTTTTAATTAACACAGTTCTGTCAGCATCTGTTAGACATTTTTCAGCCTGGGCATCTACGAGCGTATATGAAATCTAACCACCTCTGCCTGCGGCTTTGGGGCTTTGGCAAGAGATGGGTACCTGTCTCACAAGGCAGGGTACCGCTGAGCTGAACCGAACTTTTAGGTGCTAGGAGAATGTGTAGAAGGACCAGTATTCCGTTTCTGATCGCGGCAAAAGAGGATGCTTTCTAGGGAGAGTACATGGGCCTGGCTTCTTTCTTCTTTCTCTCTTCTCCTTCTTCTTTCCCCTTATACTCCCCTGGCATCTACAACTGTTGTATTAAAGTTCTTAAAGAGCGCAGGCCTGCCTAGTCCTTTCACTACCCCTCAACAGATGTGCTGTCTGTGAATTTATCTAATCTTCTTTAAATCCTACTGATACCGTTTGCTTCCACAGCCTCTGTGGTCAGAATGATATCTGCTGCATAAAAAAAATACCTTCTTTTATTCAGTTTAAACTTAACTCCTACATTTCAAACCAGGTTTAGTATGAGAGATTTGGTAAATAACAGTTCTGCATTCGTCTTATCTATTGCCTTCATTATTTTGCAGACCTTGGTCAGATCACCTACCCTGCTTATCCTCACCAATCTGAAGAGTATCTGCCTCTGCTCTTTTTGTAAAGCAGCTGCTCCTCACCGTAGACCATTTTAACTGTCCTTTTCCATACTTTCTGCAACTCCACTACACCCTTCTTTGAGATGCAGATAACAGAATGACACACAGGACTCAGTGTGTGTACAGCAGAGCTTTTGTATAGTAGCAAAGTGACATCCTTTCTGTCTGGTCTGCAGCATCCATCCTGGTGATGGCCAAGATTTTGCAGGCTTTTTTGGCTGCCACACTGAGCCAATGATTCAGAGAACTGTGAACTGTTACATTACGATCTCTTTCATTAGTTTTAATATCAGTTCTGAAGTCAGCATAGTCTATACAGGGTTTAGATTCTTTTTTTCTAGACGCATTACTTCATGTCTGTCTACACTGAAGCTCATCTGTCAGCCTTTCAGCCTTAGGTGTCCTTGCTTTCTGCAGACTAAGAAATGTCACAGTTTATTCCCTTATTCAGGAGACTGATGAAGGTATTAGTAAAAATAGTTCCTATGCTGATCTCTGGGAGACTCCGCTGATGAGTCTTTTTCATCTGGAAAAGTGACCATTAACCCCTCTGTATAGCACCTAATTTTTAACCCGATTTCACGCCATGAAAGAGTTTTTCAACCACCTCCAGTCGCATCTTTATTTCTTTCATAATCCTTGATGTAGAATCGTATCAAAGACAATGGAAACAATAAATATACTATGTAGACAGATTCCATTTGTCCAGGTACCTCCTGACACTCCATTAAAGTAGCAGCAGATTAGTGAGGCAATATTCCACTTTACGGAAGCTGTGCTGACTCTTTTTACAACAGTCCGTGCTCATCTGGGCTCTCAGTGATGTTACTCTCTATTATAAACATTACTGTCTCAACAGCAATGGAAGCCAGAATCACCAGTTTGTAGCTCTCAGTATCTCCTCTGGTGTCTTTTCTACAAAAAAGTACATTGGGTTCACAGTGTTCCTCCACCTGTACGTTGGCACAATGACTGTAAAAATAGGCTTCACGACTTGGCAAGCATCTCTACAATTTCACATTTGAATAAATAAAATATGTACTGGTGGAGGGTCGATTAAGTATTTTGGTACCTGGCTAGACATCCAGCTTTGCATATACAGTGTGTTTTTCCAGTAACACACATAGTGCACACGCTGCGTGCCTTTGAGTTTCTGTGTAAAGCTGATATTGCCTTTGGCAATTACAGAATGTCTCTCACTCTCAGCTTCCAGGAGAATGGAAGATGTTAATACACTCATGCTGTTCTTCACCTTGTACTTGCTGTTTCACTCAGTATGTCAGTACTTGAAAAGTGCCAGGCATATGTTGGTTGCTGCATGTCACTCTTGCTGTCTTGGAGTCTTGAGACACATACATTAGATATGTGACATATGCTAAGACTGAACTGTTAATGTTTGAAAAGGATTTCCATTGCTTAACACTAACTCAGTGTTAGCCCTCCAGCTTCTCATACGTAGTTTTGTTTGTGTCCCCTGACTAGTTAAGTCTGTGCTCTTATGAGCCTGCACAGTACATTGAATTTGCAACATAACTATTCAGTGAATTTAATCAATTGCTTATCAACCCTTTCTTCAAGCTCTGCTTTGTGAGGATGAATAGGCAAATCCAAAACATTTCCATCCCCTATCCTACTGTGCATTCTTTCATCTTTCATCTGCTTATTTTCCTCTTACCATTAATCCTTTTTTTAATTCTTTTGTCCGTTTTCCCCTCTTCTCTGTATTTAAATAATATGTTTAAATGTACTTATTGACTCTTTCCTCTTCAATTCTTTTCTCTTTTCTGTCGTTCACTCTTCCCTTTCTCCAACTCATTTATTCAGTCCCTCAATCTACAGAGTTCGGCAAGCTGGTAATTTCAGAACCAAATAAATTAATGACTTGGGTCAGAAGGACTTCAGCCTTACCATATAAGGGAGAGGTCTGTTAGACCTCTCTGGCATACAAGGATAAAGTCAAATTTATTGTTAATATGTCAAAATCATGGATACCGTCTCTTCAGGTTTTCTAAACTAAGTTTCATTTCAACTGGATGGTTCAATGGCATTTATACCAGTAGAGAATTTGGCCCTTGAATATTCTTAGTGAATGCCACTTGTGCTGTGTGCTGTGCTTTTTGTCCACTCAAGCAAGTAAGAAATCTAAATAATTTTGTAATAATGGCTGTATCACCGTGAAAATAATTTTCTACAGGTACTGCGCATACCGATTCAGACCTAAGCACAATCTCAATAGACCCTGAATAAAGATCATAGAACTTGTTGCTATCTTTAACATAGTTGAACACAGAGTCATTTAACTTAATGTAAAGTGTTGGAACTGGGCTTTTACTTTACCAAATAGAACTTCAAAACAAATTGGAAACGTAGTAGGAAGGAGATACCAGCTGTCTGCTACCTTTTGTCCAGGAGGAGCAAAAATGCCTGGCTTGCATGTAGAAACAGCATCATAGCTGTGATGATTCAAGGGTCATAAATGAGGTAAGTTTTGCAGGGAGATGTGGCAAGTTTGATTAAACTTACTGATATAGCTTGGGGAAAAACAAAACAAAACAAACCACAAGCTTGACGAGTATTTTAGGGTGATTTAGAACAATCTGCATAGTGGCTGGGTATGATCCAGGTTTGTTTTCTTTCAGTCACTTGAAGCTTATGTTTATTTCTGGTCCTAGTGTATTTTGGGGGCACATGAATAGATGAAGTGAAGAAGGTGGTTTTTTACAAATTCTCTTTTACATACAATGTCATTGCAGTGGTCTGATAATTATGGTTATGCATGATATATTTTTTGAGGATGATGTCATATTTCATAAGCCTCCAACAGAGATGATACAATCATTTCACAGAGGGAGCTATGTGATGTAATTGCCAGAAACATCACAAGGATCAGTGGCCCAGCAGGTTACATTCAATTCACATTTCATACGGTGCTAATACGGCTTTTTTAGGTGTTTTTCCATCTGAAGATGTCACAGTGAATACATATATTTTTTATGTCCAGATGTTTTATTTAAAATCTGTTTGTTTGTTTGTTTGTTTTCTAATAGATACATTGAAAATGTCATAACTTTTTAACTTTGGAGGTTTCTACCTGCTTTCCCCACTTTATAACCTGATACTACATTATAAAGATTCTAGTTATAAAGGTACTTGAAGATTTTTTTTTCTCCATTTTCCCAATTGTTAGAAGAACCTTAAGATTTTCTTCAGTTACATTTTTTCTACTGATTAATCTAATATGTATAGCATGAATATCTACTTTGAAGAGTGAAATCCTTCAAAGGATTTGAAGGACGAGAGAGAAACCCAGATACTCAACCAATAAAGCCATAGCCTACCTGGCATTCACTATTAGCATTGCCTTCTGCTGTGTTGTTTCTCCATAATCCAAAAGGCTCTGTTGTTTCATCCTCATAATCTGATTTTGGTAAGGTTACATTTCGAAGTTAGTGGGACTTCAGCACTTAAGAACTTTACAGCCCATTCAAGTGCTTTAGAAAACCCATTCTGAAATGGGAAGGTGCCCTAGAGGGAATGCCACAGACCCTGCTGGCATATAGTGTCTTCCTACGGGTTTCCAACTCATTCTGTCAGCAAACAAATGCCATCACTAGTCTTTGTGAAAATAAACTATTGCAAAAGTTAGTCTACCTTAGGTTCAGCATGGTATCAGGAGAACGGCTGAGAACTATAAAGTGAGGAGAGGACAGAAATTAATCATGGAAAAAACACATAAACCCTTTTTTTTGGAAGGAAGGTTTCTAAAACAGAGATGGAAAATGTATAGCAGTAATCCTAAGGTTATCAGCTGGGTGTGACATTGGTTTTCCTGCTTTGGTATTCAGGTTTCTTTTCTACTGATAACAGATTAGGTTTTTTAGAAGATGGGAACTGATAAAATAATATGACTTTTTGTCCAGATATCTTAGTATTTAAATTTATTTATTAACTCTGGAAATTTTATTTTAAAAATGGGTAGTGGATGCTTGATGTTTGACCTGTGGGGTAAGTACAATATTATATGGAAAAAGAGTTCAGTAATACTGAAGGATCTTTCAGCTGGAAGAAGAAATGGGAGGCAGAAGAAATGGGAGGACATGCCAGTTATTTCTTTTCTATCTTTGTAAATGCTATCTGTCCATTTATTTTTCAAGGATAAAAGGGAATCCATTGCAGGAGTCTACCTGGGCTTAATGAAATAATTATCAGTTGTGGTCTCAGAAGGTTCAGCATTCATCTGGAGAGAAAACATTCTCATTCTTAGTCTACTTGATCTGAAATATCAAGCGGTGCCCTGTCCTGTCATCACTAGTCAGTTTTGTGCGCACATCGCTCAGCGAAATCATCTTTCAATTCTATTAAACTTTTTATGGCTTAACTATCCCAGAACTTCTTACCCATTGTTCTTTTCCTTCCCCCTCTAGCTTTTGGGTTAATTCAGTGTTAATTCACGAATGTGAAAAGCTACTGATACTTCTCTGTGCCAGATATGGGGCAAATAGATACCATGAAAACATCCCCAGAAGCCTCTGCTGATGCATGGCCATTCTATTGCATTGCTTTCCTTCTGTCAATTAGACACTACTAACTGGTAACTAGTCACAGGATGTAAACAAACATAAGACCACATCATTGTTCCAGCACTCAGTTTTTACTGAGGCTAATTGCTCTTTGAAGTCTTTAACAGTTTTGCCAAGATAAAGATTCGGTTAAATAAGATTCGATCCTCTGGAACTAAGAATAATGGAAGTAAAATTGCTTCCACATGCAAACAAGTAGAGACTGAATTCAGACTTTTACAAAATTGTGTTGGAACTTTTATTTTCAAATAAAAAAGTCCTTTCTTCCAGTCTTGCCTCATGTAGGGTTGTCAAAAAATTCAGTTCTGCCCTTCCGACTGATCGCGACTCTTCTTTTATTACCAGCACTCCTCTTTGCGTGTACATTCAGAGGAAACCAACACTTATTTTCTGTACATGTTCATTTGCATTGATCTTTTTGCCTTCTTTTCTTTCTCTGGGTATTTTCCCCCCTCTCCCCCTGTTTCATTTATTTTCATGCTGCCAAGCTGCCCTGTTTCTGAGCTTATGCAAATAAAAATATAAATCCAGCTCTTTCTCTGAGATGATTGTGGTTGTGATCCTCCACATATTCTTCAGATTCCAAACCACAGTGGCCTAGAAAACAAAAATCTTATGTCACATTCAGCATGTGATCATAAAAGACGGTACCTGTGCTACGGCGGCTTTAGAAATAGATGAATGCCCAGTTTGACTTTCTCATTACATTAAGGAGAAGATCAGCAGCATGTTCCAGTGTCATCTTTCAGTGTTCTACATTCTTTTTAAGTGCCCAGTCTCAGATTAAGTGGCTTTGCAAGCATGGACTATTTCCAAATTGCTTAGTCCCTGACATCCACCAAGGTTCGCTTCTTTTAGTGACTAAACAAAAAGTGGAGTCCTCCCCAGCACACATCTCCCTGTTAGACTGTGTGCGCATCACGAGACTGCTCCCAACTTCTGTAGCGTTCATTAAAGCTTCAACTGCAATAGCACCCATTTGCCTGGCAAGCCAATTCACCATAAACATATGGTGAGTAACACTGCTCCCATCGCGTTCTTGCTCTCTGGCAATACGCAGTCTGAATACACAGTCTGGTCCCAGTTTGGGGCACTAGTGTGTGCAGCTTTCTGTAATGTCCCCTTAGATAACACATGTATTCTCTGAGCCTTTAGATTACTGTCTAGTAGATATTGCTTATGCATTTAGGATATGGGAATGGGATATTTGTTTGGCAGGAGTTCGTACTCCAAATATAAACACCAGCACATGTTTTGATGAAGTGGTCGTTGCTTTGCCACTCAACTCTAAATGCAAAATGCCATAGGAAGAGCTGTGGACACAACCATTAAAATATAGATGCAAGTTTGTTCTTCTGCTCACTTACAGGAAGAGGAAGATTGGTTTTCTGCTTCTGTTTGGATACATTGGAAAGATATAAACATTATTCTGGTCAGATTATACATGTATTTAAAAAATATAAATCATATTATTGGATGTTGAATCAGGATTAAGGAAACTTCAAAGATAACATTGACTAAAAATTAAATTTTGAAACAAAAATGTAGAATAAAGTGGAAAAGTAGTCGGGCTTTTTTAAAGTCCTGTCATCAGAAGTGCAAGAAACTCTATTCACAAAATGTCAGTCCAAATGATTTGAAACACAAACATTAATCCAGCTATTCTGGTGTCCAGAGTATCATCCTGTTACTCAAACTGTGCTTACTGTTTTGTGAACTTCTTCAGTTATACTCAATGTGAACTAGATTTGGCTTCCAAGTTTCAAAATTGCCTCTCCAATTTCATATATGTGTTTAGTTGTTTAAAATTACACTGGTACCTGTTTGACACATTTCACTTGTGAGCATATTTACCCAGAAGTAGATTTATTTTCTTATTTGTTATTTATCTCTGATTGCTCACATTTAGGTGGTCACAGTCCTTCATGAAGTAGCTGGTTTTCCTAGATAATATATGTAAAAATATTGGTAAAAGGTGCCACTCAGATCTGTCTTCATCAACATCTCTTTATGGAGTTTTTGGATATAAATTTGTTTCTTCATTATTTTTACCCATGAGTCCTTCAGACACTCACTGTCCATTACCTTGGGTAGAGCTGGACACTAACCCCTGTTGCTTTAGAAACCGTTTGTTAGTCAAATGCTTTGAAATGCAATTAATTTGTTTTCACACTGAATAAAGAATTATCCTATCCATTTCTTTCCCATTTTGACCTGGTGCAAACTTTTGTGTTCGTTTAGACAGCCCTCATTTCTTGCCCGTGGTCGGTTCACTCATTTGTAGTGAATTTCCTCTTTAACGATAAGAAATAAAAATGGCTTACTCCAGAGCAAGGGGCAAGAAAAGAAATTAGAGGAATGTAAGGATGTTGTATTCCATTTGATTTTTATGACAGAGTCTCTGATTTCTTTGGGGGTGATTGCTCAATTTATGCTTTTACAAGAATGGAAATCAAGTGATTACTTTGAAAATACATCTTGACAGATATGGCTGTGCAAAATGCAGTCTCCATCATTTCTTCACACCTATTACTTGTAGTTTGTTCCCTTCAGCAGAAAAAAAGGCTATCTTCTGTTTAGAGAATGATATTTTTTTTACCTCTGATCTTTTTTTCAAGCAGAGACCATTAAATAGAGAAAATGGATCTACCTGTAACTACAGACCTCCACCTCATGAGGCTCACTGATACAGAGCAGTGTATATGGTATGAAATTTTCTAGACAGGCCTGAACATAACAGCTAATATAAGCCACTTAGTAACTTCTGAGACATTTTTTCAGTTTCTTAAAAAAGTTTTATTATTTGGTTACAATTAGCAATTTTAATAGCAATTCTTTCTCCTTTTATTGTGACATATTTTCCATTAAAGCCTTACTATTGCATTTTTTTGACCCCTTTCTGCTCATGGCAGTAATTATAAGATAGAGGTATTCTTCCTTCATTCAATAACTTGCAAGAAAAAGTGATTTAAAGAGAGATGCTTAGCATAGAAAACTCATAAACTTCCACCTAAATAAGCAGTTAGAGAACAGCAGATGTTTTTAGATAGCATTGGTAAATGCTGCAGTGTTATACACCAATCAATACTGTTAATGCTAATTGTAATGCACTTTTGTCAAAATGATGCTTTTTCTTAAAGTTAATTTGTGATTTATTTCATTTTCCATAGAGTAATTTTACAAACCTGGTGTCTTTTGCATTTCGTGCCTGCTAATTGAAAGCTAGATTCACTTGGGTATTAATCTGGCTTAAATATGTTAAAACAGACTTCAACATGCTCGATGGTAAAGCTTATCAGATATTTAGAAAAGACTTGGGTTTTTACTTTTTCATGGTATTGTGTTGTTACTTGGCTTGGTACAAACAAAGCAACATTTAAGAACTTGCAAAGTCTGAAGTTCTTGAAATTCTAATCTCATGCACTTGTGCAGTCACGTAATGCTGCTGGTTTTGGAAGCTTAACTGTTGAATTAGAAAGCAAATTGGATTTTTTGCTGTAGAAAATAGCATGAATTTTTTGCCATTTGATTTCTGAAATGCTTTAATTTAAAATATGTTTTTCTAATATGTTGTTTAAGCTCTCTCATAAGATCTCTGGGACAGAAGCAGTGCAGTGTTTTCATTGTGTATCGTACCTGGGAGAGGGGAGCCTTTTTCAGCATGAGAGTACTGCCGCAATCTCAATTGTAGCTGTGCTGTGAAGTAAAACGGTTGCTTTTTAAATAGGTCAGTTTATCCTACTCTGCTCTTCTGGTGTCTCAAATTCCCTTTTTTTAGGCCATTTTTTGTTCATAGTACAATACAGTAGAAAATGTAGTAATATAATAAAGGGGCTCACATGAAATACAAAAAAACGGGCAAAAAAATCCCTGAGAACTGTAATAATGAAAGCAAAATGTAATTAACTCATTGAAAATATTAAAGAGCTATTATGCTTATTGAAGTATCAATACTTCCCTTCATCCACAACACTGAACTCATACCTATGCCACACATACAAAAAGCAAGTTTCTCATCCCAGTTGCTCAATATTAAAAGAAACACAAATGCAGTTAGTCTGGGCCTACATTAGCCTAATGCTTGGCCCATTCATTTAGCCCTCTTGTATTTTATGCACACACTTTTACTTACATCCACTCAGACAGTTCTCCCACTATTAAAGTCTAACATTTTGCAACCTGTATAACAGCACATTTTTTTTTTTTTTTTGATAAATACTTGTTCAGAACACTTCCTTTTCTGTCCTCTTTTCATGAAGGAAAATAGTATTATGCAAGTGCCGGCACCCATACAGCAGTGACAGAAAGAGAGAATATTGCTCTGACTTCAGTGTACTCCTTGAAAAATGAACTGAACATGTTCTCTTTGTGAGACTGCCAGTCTGAGTTTTTACTGTTGCTTGTACAAACACTGGCTCTGACCAAGGAAGGCTCTTTCTCATACTCCCCCCATCAGTCTGAAATCATCTCATTGGCCTAATGAGGGCAAAGATGGGCAAGAGTTAACAGAGCTGATTTGATCAGTAGGCTTTAAAGTTGTTCTTGCCCCAACAATGGTGGACAAATACAGATTGTGTACTGACAGGCAGGTCATCTCCTAATTTCAAGATGAAGGAAAAGAAAGGTTCAGTTCAGATTTTCACCTGACTTTTTAACACTGTGGTTCTCTGTATTCCCTTCTGAAATCTCTCTTAATACATTCTGATACTATTTAGATTAAAAATGTCATTCACATTTGGATGCAGCTAAACCTCCAGTGTCCCTTTCTGCCAGTGTTCAGTTATCACAAGCATGGCTCGATTGACTAAGATGAAATAGGGCTTTCTTCTATTACTAGGATTATTGGTAAAATGACCATCTGCTATTACTGGAATTGCCTCCCTTTGAAGTACTGAGAGATACAGTATAAAAGATTCTGAATAGTTGAAATCTACAATACATTGATCGGTAATTTTTCTCTCTTTTGGGCTGTACCTGACATTTTAAGCCAAAAGAAGGGCTATTTCATCCCACACCAGGACTTCTCGGCAGGCAAAGATGTAGGGAATGACAGATGTTGAGTGAAGTGCAGCAATTCTGAGACAGTGTTTGCCTGGAAAGCCTCCAGATTAGTCTCACTTTTTTAAAGCCTGAGATCATCAAACTTGAGACTAAGGCTAAACAGAGCTCTGTCCTCTCTCAGACAGTAAGTACAATTTGTTCTTCTTTTCTGCCAAGACAGACTGAGCGCCAGACTGCCCTTTAGACTACTGCAGCTGGGGAACGTGGCGTGAAACTCTGATGTCTCCCTGATGTGGCCTCTGGCGTAGGAGAGGAGAAGGAGAACCCCAACCCTCTCCACCTCCCTGCAAGGAGAGGCACTGGTGCAGGATGGTGAAGCGGGCAAGGAGCTGGATGTGAAATCTTGCTCCAAGTGCTTTATATTTGGAAGGCTTTGCTGAAAATCTGAGTGGGTCTGGAAGGAAGCAGATTAGGGCCAGGTTTGAAAAGCTGGGTCAGGACTGTGTCTACAAATCTCACTTTTTTTTTTTATTTCAGGTCTGATTTCACTGTGGGTGGGGAGGCAAAGGGAGTTGTAAAGCTTTTGGTCACAGAGCATGTTATTGCTTATACAGCTGTCCACCCATTCACATGCTGTCAGCCCCATATTTCCTCCCTTACCCATCCCTGCATGTGTCAAGACCAGTGACTCAAAGGCTCAGATCAAAACTCTTCACAGCAATGTTGATTCCAGTCTCAGTTTTCACATAAAGTTAGATATTCACAGGCCACTCTACACGAGTATATTCCTATGTAAAGTATACATTTGCCATAATCTTTTGTGGAAGGGGGACAGGTCCCGAGCACACCTTGAAGTTGGAAAGACAATGTTACCATCAAGAATTTATAATTTCCTAATAACAAAGGTGATTTCTGTGCTTTTCCTCAGGAAGATACTTTCTGAAGTGTTTCAGGATTCAACAGAGATTAAGTTAATCTAAAAATGATAGAATGTGATAGAGGATTACACCATCTCAGTGGTGCAACTTCACAGCAGTCACTTCTTTTCATACTCTTTAGGATTTTTCAAAAGCCCTGAAATGTCTGCATTCTAAAACAGTTTTCTGAAAGGAGTAAAGCAAACACACCATCAGCGACCTTAAATCTTCATATGAATCATTGTCTACTGTCTGATCAGGATAGTATGGTAACAAGCTGCTTCATTTTTGCCCAAGTGATTAAATAATATTTCAGCCTTTTCAAGTTCAACCTAATGACAGAGGATTGCATCCATGAAGAGACCCTCTGTGGGAGCCCATCAGAGACGCTTTGCTTTCTTCAAGAATATACAAGCACTCCGTTCATAGAAACATGCTAACCAACCCTTTTTTCCCAGCAGCAGCTTGTTACAGAGAAGTTCTGCCCACAGTGCAGAAGCACTCGCGTGATGCTCATACCCGTTAGTGTTCCTTTGCTGGCCGAACTGGTCCAGGACTGCAAAATCCTCATGAAGATATTTTGTATGAAGGTTCCCTGAGGAAAGTGTGTGGGGAGACTTTTGACAGCGTTAGCCTCCTTTATTGTTCCTTCACCAATATATATGTCTCTCACGGCTGGAATTTTGGAGTTCAAAAAATAAAGTAATAATAGGAGAAACTATTAGCTCAACAACTTGCTTAGTCCTTAATGTGTGATAGCATGGGGCAAGAGAGGTTGCTGTGGCGTTAGCCTGGCTTGCTGTGTATCTTTAGTCTCCCCAGCTATGCAGAAATGCCAACACAACTCAAAAGTAATTGTTATGCTGTAGTAATCAGAATTGCTGCACTTGTAAGCTCATTAGGAACGCAAATGCCTCTCATTTACAAAGGAACTCTTTGGCTGAAAGTCAGTTACCTAAGATCATGTTTCAATCTCTGTAGCATTTGGGGTTTTTTCTATGTAATTTTTTTATTTCTGTGAAAACTTGGATTGACTATACTATGCCTCAGTTTCCTTTCAGGTACCAGGAAGATAATATGTTCAAAGCTTTTGATTGACAGATTTAATGTTTGTCAGGTGCTTTGAGGTGTTTAGATAAAAGTCTCTTGAAATGCAAATTACGGAGGTAAGCATGGCTGTGGTGGAAGTGCCCCATTCCTATTTTGGTGCCAGCATCTGCCAGTCTTTTAACTGATTTTTTGTGAAAACCTGTCTGGCAGCACTGGCTAATGTTCGGTTTCATTTCATTTATGGGGAGAGAGCCTTGTTTTGCCAGGAAGCCACTGATTTTTTTCATTTTCCTCATAGGAAACTTATTTTTACACAGTGCTCAAGGAGCTCTATAAGTGAGATGTATAATACATATTGTATATGAGTAGTCTGTGTAAAGTATTAAGTATTATTTATAAAAATTAATTTTGCTGCATGGAAGTAAATTTCAATTGATTAGGATCAACTAGTTAATGTTTAACATAAGTGCTTAAGTATGTTAAATCTATACCTAGCTATACTTCAGTCAAAAGTTATTGTGAAGATGACTTCAGGATGTACAGTTAAGGTGTCTTTGTCCCTCTTGAGCCATGCCCTTTCTCAGGTCATCAGCTATCACTTTTGTTGGGTAGGATCCTCCTTCTCCCTTCATGAGAGAGGGCTAAGGAGGAAGTTGTTCAGTGATTCCCTCTTTCTGACGTAGCCCTGGTGAGTTTAGCTTGCTCTTTGCAGCTCTGTGCACACTGTGCAGGAATAACAGAAGTGAGTCAGGGCACTTGGCAATTAGACACTTCACATTATCCTTTGTCCTCACACTAGCTTCTGTTTCATGGGTAGATTCCTTTGGTGTTACCCCAACACAAATGAAAATTAATATACCTACAGTAACTCTTGGAAAACTGAAAAAGGCAGATAGTTCAAGGGGAAGGTCTTCGTCAGGCTTCATGAACATACTCTTCATTTTTAGAGTTCACACAGCATTAGAGGGAAAAAAGACTTTATCAACCAAAAGAGATTTCACATCAGGGCAGAGAATATGAAAATTAGTCTTAGCCTCCTTTATGAGAGGGTTTTTCATCACATCTGCATGATGTTGGGAGAAGTTGGCAAGAGGCGGAAGCTATTAATCTTGCATTGTTTTCACTGTACCATGCCTATTTTTGAAAAATTACCTTATGATTTAGGTGCATTATTTTGAAGAAATAATTATAATTTATTAACCAAAACTTTTTCCAACAATCCACAGTGATGAGCATGTAAGTGTACATGTCTGTGTGTACCCATACAGTCTTCTAGATACAAAACAAACAGGTTTATAGCTTCTACAGGGGTGAGTTCAACTATGTGGACTTCATGTGCCTTCTAGGTAGAGGTCAGCACCTTGTAGGAATAAATCAGTAGGTTGTCCCCCAAGTTCATAGGTCATGTTGACTTTTCACTGTTGTATTTGAACAGTGATAAGTAATATTTACAGTATTAACTTTAAACTGTCCATTGAATATCACTGTCTATAATAATTACTATCATTTAGCAATGTCTCATGGAATGCACTAGTGATTTCCTATTAGTTAACATAAAACCTTCCACTCTTTCACTTTTATCCTCTTAGAGATTACCAAGCGGGTGTTCAGTTCTAAGGAATCTGCCTTAATCTCTAAAAATGAGGCAAACTAGGGGTCCAAGAACACTTGAAGACCACTGCATTTCAAAGCAAACAAGGAAGAAAGGAGCTTTATTAGCAGCAGAGGTAAGGAAGTCCAGTATACAAAGGAATCTGTTTTTTTCATTGAATTATTTTACCTAATTCATCTGAAGAATTTTGCTTTTTTTTTTTCCACTGCAGAAATCTTTTATTGTTGAGTAATATCTGCAGCTTTTCCCTTGGAGGAGTGGAGACAGTAATGGAGATTCTTATTTACTTAGCCACTTACTGTTGTAAGTAAGATTTTGCTGAAATACATCTCTACATTTAAAAATTATAAGAAGGACAGAAAGATGTGTATGCATACTTACATTTGCACACGTTTTGATCCTAAATACCTCATAATCTAAGGAATCAAGACCAAAAATTAAATCTGCAGCTTTAACAAAAAGTGTTCTAAAGTTACAATCAGGTGATTTTTAAAGGTAATATGCCTAACGTGTCTCTCGCAGTCTCTACTGAAAAGCTTTAAGTCAGTGTGAAATAGGAAGTGCTTCCACCTTCCGTTGCGCTTCCTTGCCTTGAGAGCATAGAAGACCACAGAACAGAAGATTTGGTCAAGTACTCCCATTTTACCAGTCTTGTTCAGAGGCAAAAAGTGTAAGAGTCTGTTGTTATTCTATTTTGCTTTTGCAAACTCTAGTAGGAAAAGTCAGCACTGTTATGAAATTCATTATAATCACAAGTGTCAGAGTGTCTGGAGTAACTGTGGAAACTGTTGAGTCCTCAAGGGGATGTTTATTTCAGTTGTTTCATTTGTTCTAGCTATTTAGATTGTCCCTTGTCTGGATTTCTTTCTGTTTGCTCCACCTTCAAAGCAAATGCGTATCTCAGAGTCCTAACAGCTGACAGCTCTCCTGGGCTTAACAAAAGAAACATATTTTTCCTCCCCCACCCCCCAGCCTGTGAATAACTTAAATACAGTGATACACTTCTCGGGCTTTTGTCTTTCTAACTAGATATAAATAAACCAGATGCAAGTTCTTTAGAGCAGGGTTCCCGTCATTTTGCATTTGTCTGTAAAGCACCTTAGTATTTATCTTTGGAATTAAACAAACAATTCAGTGTTATATCTCATAAAACTCAGCAAATAATAATCATTAATCAAAAAAATTGTAATCTTCAGTCTAGCTTTAAGAAATATCTGCAGCTGTCTCAGGATTACTAAAACCTGTTTCTTCTTTCCATGTAAATGAGTTGTTTACAGATACTAATTTTATGTCACCCATGATTTTAATACAATTTTTTAGGGTTTTTTACTGTCCTGTTTTAAAATGATCCCAGCTATTCTTGCAACCCTGGTGAGTAGGTGTTCAGCGGTGTATTCTGATATCTTCCTGGGATTTGTAGGATTTTATGTTTAGTTATAGTGCTCAGTTACAAGAATTTCCTTGAGGACTTCTATCTTCAGGCAATAAACACAGTCCTTCAGTGTTTCCTTAGCAGCCCCTGAAAGAGTCAAGAAAGAATGCTACCTGATTTTTACTTTTACCAAGCTGTTGCATGACCATATCTCCCTCCAGTACACAAGCAAAAGGTTACAATGACTGCAGGATGCTGAAATTCATACAGTTAGAAAGATAATTTAGCTCAATTTGGAAGGGACAGCTTGATTTGGCTCTTAAATTCTCTAGTAAAAATGCCATGTGCTTCTGAACATGAAAGTGGTGCAACCAGAGACAAAATCTGTAGTTATAAAGCTTTAGTTGGGTATCATTTCCACCGTTTTCCTGATAGCTCCATATCATATGAGTATGTCCTTACAGGTGGATACACTAACGCTATTCACAGTCTGGTACGTATCTGTGATGTATTGAGAACAAGGCTATTTCTGACAATCCAAAACCCGAGAGCAAAACCAAATCTCTCAGTGACTAGCACCAGACAAAACCATATATCCTGAAGGTCACATCAAGCACCCTGACTGCAAAAGGTAAATTTCAAATTTCTTTTCTAACTAGTAGACTCAAAATCAGCCTTGTGATATATATAATTCTTGACATATTGTCTCTTTTGTTAGACATTTCTTCCAGACACTTACAAGTACTGTTCTAAGATAAATGGCCCTCAAAAATGCAGTCTTTCTCTAAGTAAAATCAGACAAGATTCCTCTGTTGGTTAAAGATCCAAGTCCAGTCCTTAGGAAGAAAGGCAGGGGTAGTCATAACTTCTCAGTTATTGACAAATGCACAGCAGTATAGCTCATAGCATATTCTCATCAATACAGGAATCCACCAACTTATATATTTTAAAAGTTTTTTTCTTATCAAATTCCATTTTTAAGCAGAAGTTTTAACTTACTTTAATACCCAGAGAATTTGATAATTTTTTTTTTATATTGAACAGTTTTTCATTCTGGTATCTGCCTTGACAAATAAAAACTACTGCTATGAACTGGCCAGTTTACCTGCTTTAGAGAGAAAAGTGGGAAAACGCATCCAAGTTTACCTGCAAACTTTCATCTTTCCAGTATTAATATCCCCTGATTTAGGTCATCCTAAGGAAAAAAATGATCTAGAAATAAAAATGGAGACTGATATCCAAGGACTTGTGTTTGCTTTTATTAGATGAAGTTTGTCAGACTCCATCAAGTTTTATCTGTATAAAGCGTTGCTTGACTGAAGGGAGAAAATTTGAATGAATCTGGATATACAAATTAAAAGGAGATGGTTATTTTTTTTGCTGTCGATGGCTGGCGAAGATAGCTGCATTCCATCCTGTGAACAGATTTTAATGTGCATGATCAAAGACAAGAATGTAGGTATTTTTCTGGTAACAGTGTTTAATTTTCTGCTGGAGGACAGAGCTTCAGTTTTCAAGCTGCTGTTCACTGGTTTAGCATGACAGGTAGGGTCTTCAGACTGCTGCCTAAACACATGGTCTCTGTACTTGCTGTCCAAGTCTGCATTGCCTGTAGAGTTACTAGGCCAGGCTATAGCTACTTAGGTCGCTGTCCAGTCTGGCAGCCCAGGAACATTGAGTGGACTACCCTGATGGGCATGGGAGTCGCCATGTCCCTCTCTCATCAGCTGTCCCTCCTCATGCTGAGATGACATGAGCTTTCTTGTCAGTCCTGTGCCCAGTCCACAGCCCAGTTCTGTGCCCACCTCCCCCACTGCCTCCTGCCAGTCCCAAGGCCAGCTGTGAGGTGCAACTAAGGCAGTGTGGAAAAAAAAAATGAGATGTGTAGAGACCGGCTCTCACTCTTTTGCTCTCTCTTGCTCTCTCAGTACAGGACCTAGTGCTGACCCTGAGGTTAAGTGCCGCTGGTGGCATCCCTAGCCCTTTCCATCACAGGGTTGTCTTGGTGAGACCTAGCTGAAGAAGTGCAAGGCAGAAGAATGAACCAAGAGTGGGATGGCAAAAGGCGCACTGCTGTGGCTTGTTCCTTGGACATCTTTTTATTCTTCTATTTTTATTTGAGTCCATTAGCTGGAAAACTTTTGTGTGCATCTGTGAAGAAGAAAAGCAGGGTATAGACTGTAGCATCTTAGGTAGTGGCCTTTCCCATCAACACTTTTTAAAGTATTTTGGAGATCCCCAAGGTGACAAAATCCATCTTTGCCTACAGAGCTGAGAAGTCTTGAACCAGGCATGCCGACTGATAAAATCCATAGTTTCTTGCAAGCAAGAATAGGTTAGTTAGTATTTACATTTCTTTTCAAGCATTTCAGTTTATTCCTGTAGGTCACAGGGAAAATATCCTTATAACAGTCTCATTGACTTGCACTTCTAAATCCTGTTCTCAGAAGTAATTTAGGAGCAAACCAACATTAACCCTGAAGGAGAATTATGATTCAAAATGTCTGTCCCTTTTGGAGCCTTTAGCGTCTAAATCTCATACTTTTTGGAAATCTAAACTAGGCAGGATAGAGTATGAGACATTTTTTGAGAAAGACCAGATTTTAAAGACTAAAAGATTAATGTATTGATAAATATGTATATACATTGGTAAATATCCACAAACATTTTTGGTTTTCCTACAGCTATAGAAATGCTTTCATTTTTTGAAAAAGAACATAAAATAAATGTTCATCAAGTAAATAATAACTAATGCTAACGACCCTTAAATGTTGAAAGGGAAAAAATTATCTGTTACTGAAAATGTTTATCAGCAATTAGTTCTGAGCACTTTTTCTGCTGCACGTGTGTCTTTGGTACAGTTATCAAAATGATACCCACCCAGGGTCTATGGAAATAACAGCCTACCGTCCACTGCAGAGATGACTTCTTGAAGGGAAAAATAGGCTTCTTTTTATTCTTTTCCTTTAACTCAAAGACGCCCATAAATACAGGAAAGAGATATGTCTCTTCATCTTCTCTGTATACTTCTCAATACTTTCCACAATATAATGAGAATTTTCATTGAAAAAAATGACATTAAAATCAAAGTCTCTGTTTTTTGGTAACAAATTCAGTAACAAAGACTCACAAAGCAAAATCCTTCTTTGTCCTGTATAACCTATAGTGTGTGCACTAGCGTGTCTGTTATCAGTGCAGTGCACTATGCAACTGCAAACAGTAATACAATCAGGTTTTCATTTATATTAATGTGACTAAGCTCTGTGTTTGATCATGTTAAAAGATACGCACTTTGTAATGTAGTTCACATATATTAATATATTACCTACAAAAGGCCATTGTTTATGTAGTGTGACTCACATGAGGATTCTGAATGAAAATTTATCAGTGAGATTGGTAAATATTCTAATTTAGTTTTAGATTAGAAGAATTTTTTGTAAAAAATAGAATTCATGTGAAATCTGTAAATTACCATCAGCAGCAGACTTACAATCAGCATCACAAGACAGAAGTCATCATTATTTATAAAGCCAAATCTCACAGTGCTGTTCAGGAATACATCCATTATTACTGAGTGAAAACTGAACTTTGCATTCCTGCTACGGAAAAATTGCCTTCTTTACGCACTGGGAACTTTGGCAAAATAAAATCCAGATCTCAGCTCTGTGGCCCATGATGATCTCTATCTTACAATTGGGACTGTGCTGGTAGGTGATTTTCCAGAGCTGATATTCACAAAGCTGAAAGTAACCAACAGCCTTTTCCTCGGCAAAGCAGTGGTTAGAGAACATTCTTGAAATGCAGAAAACCTGGCTCAGTTTCTTCCTTTGCTTGGAGGGACTTGAACTCGCATTTCCCAAAGAGGTCTATTTTGCACTTGTTGTTAAGTGAACATGAACTGGAACAAAGACTTAGATGCAAGTATTCATGTGCTGAGATGTCCTACTCTGTTATCACAGTCTTGTGCTTTTCCTCACCAGATAATTTTTTGTAAAGTACTGGCACTGGCTTCAAACCCCTTCAAAGAAAGGAAGGAATTTCACCTGGGCCTAACTACATCTTAAATAACTGCTCTCCTCCCTGAGGTATGAAGTAGAAGGGGGTTATATGCACATGTTTATTGCCATCTAGCTCTCCTGAGAACACAGGAAATTGCATTCTTCTGCATACTTCCTTATGATTTCTTTTCAAACAGCACGGATGCTAAATTAGTAGAAACTGGAGTCCTGCTAGTAAATTGGAGCTCTGTTTCCATTTAATTAAAAAATATAGCTGGACTTTTTTTATACTAATGTCACTTAGCACAGAATGAAAACATACTGATCTGATTGCTTATCAATACCCTGAAAACCTCCATTTACAGGTAGAGATTATCCTGCCTGCCTAAGCAGAGTTAAAGGTTTTAAGAGGTAAAGCTAGGGGAAAAGAGAAAGCTACAGGAGATGGAAAAGATGTAGTATTACACTACAGGGTTTGTCTCCGGAGAAGTTAGTTATTGAGGAGTGGTTTAGCTAGGCTGGGAAATTTTAGTCTGCCAGGCTAGACCTAGTTTCAGAGGAGACAGTGAATCCCTAAGGGTGGCAGGGTTTACTGGGAATTAAGATGAATGATAAGCTGCTACCAGCAGCTGGATAGGAGTCTCTAACAAAGAAAGGAGTGCATAAACTGAAGGAAGCAGATTGCATGTACTGGGATAGCTGGAATATATAAAAGCTTCAAGGAAAATTTACTCTGAGGGAGGAAGAAGGTTATTTTATTTTTAACTCTCTGCTCGGTATGTGTGCACCTTTGGAAAAGGGAGTGCTATGTTCCAAAAAAGCCATTCTGAAAAAGCTTCAGTCAGCTCAGTAGTCACCAATCCCTGAAGGAAGAAGGCTTCACAGATGCCAGATGCACTTGTCATGCTACCAGAGTGGAGAAATGGGAATGTCTGGCCAGTGATCCATTTCGGGTTTCATCTTTGGAGAGAGTGGCCTGGTCACTGACTACATAGAAGAAAGATGGAAACAGTCCAAAGGGAAGCTCTCCCAAACACGATGATGTTCAGTGTTGTTCGGTGACCATTTTCAGCTGGTAACAGAGAGATGAAGAAATCTCTTCCCCATGCACTTGTTCTACAGCTTACTAGCCCATCGGTTTTGCAAACGCTGCTTTTACTGGGGCTGCACTGTAACCTGGAGCTGCAAAACCATCAGGCTCGAAAGAAACCAACCAACCTAGACTGGGAACTTCTTTAAATTTCAACTGGTGATGCCCTGACCATCACGTCAGCATGGCCACTCAGACACACTTTGGCATTACAAAAAGGGAGACAGACTGCAGCCTTAAGCTCTGAGGAAACAACTACAGACAGGGAATGCAATAGGCACCCTTTCAGCCTGCACAGCCAGGGTGGTTTACACATCCCTGTGATGCTCATGTTGCGCACAGTGTGCACTGGGACTGGCCATGTATTGAAAATTTTTTTATGTGTTTCTAAGTATATATTGGTTGATGGTCTGTCATAGATTTGGGAAATTATGGTTAAATGAGCATAGGATCAATGTAGAGACAGCTTAGATTTGTCAAGAGAGTAAAGAAAGCATGTAACACCCCTGATTTTTTGCTTGCATACCACAAATCAGCATTCATTTACAGAAGAGCTCAGAATAAGAGAGCCGATCAGCTTGGAGGCAATTAAAATCTTGTTCTTACCCATGGGTAGGGGAATGACCTGGGATATACCTTTTAAATTATGTGAAGCACAACATAAAATCACTGAAGCCATATCAGATGGCTCTTTGACAACATGTTATGTGGTGCCACCACATGACGGAAAAACTACTGACATTTTTTTAAAGGGAATGTTGTGGTGCATTTCTCCATGAGGTACTGATTAATATGCTATCGAGTCTATAAATAAGGTGCCAACCAGTGACAGCTGTGACAGCATTTCTGCACTTTGCTAGGATGGGACCGAGCTCAGTAACTCAGTTCACATAGGCCAGTTATTTGCTATCTAACAGTAATGAATCGTGAAAGGCAGGATATGAGTTGCTATTTAGAGAGCAAGTGTTCAGAAAAAAGGACAAGATGAGAATTTCCTCACACAACTTTAGCCATATTACAAACATACTCAGACAGAAAAATGAGAGAAATGTCTAAGTGCAAAACAAGCAATAAATCCAAAGATAATAAAAAGCAGTGACTGACAGTCCAAGGCCACACACCGCATTTCATTATCTGTGCAAAAAATAAGGGGCAAAACAAATCCAAACAACCCTCTGATCTCTGGTTTGGGCTTACGATAGTCCTGTAGGCCTGTGTCTTTTCTTATTCAAGTCCCTTTTTGATACAGCCCAAATTGATTTACAACTGAGTACACAAATAACAGTATAACCTTTTTTTAATGTGTTACAGACCATACTCGAATCCTGAAATATCTTTACGGACCTCTTGGAGGTTCATACTGTGGAAATAGTGAGGCTGCAGTCGAAACATTGGTGTAATGAGAGGAGCCATTTAATGAATGAGCTCCCTGGGATGCTCTGCTTTGGGAATAACTCAAACACATGGTTTTGAATACGCACCTCATGTGTGTGTGGTTTGTAATTTCTAAACTCCGTTTTTCCTAGGAGACAATTGAAAGTCTATGCAGTCTTTCTGTCTCCATTAAAAGTAATGAAATGGGATAGTTTTCTTAATATTACAGCATACAGGAAATCTAAAGCCAATGGAGACTATGAGCAAAAAAATCTCACACAAATTATTGATACAGACGGTTGAAATAATAATATCTTCAGTGTCCCAGACAGTGGTTTGTAATTACTGGTATGTGTTAAGTTTTTTTTATGGCAGTTGTGTACCCTAACCAAAACTAGTTTACGAAAAGGCTTACTCAGATTTCAACAGTCTGTACCAATAATTTGTGTGAGATTTATTTTGCTTAAAGATTTGCCCTGAGCCTTCTCCTCTCCAGGCTGATCATCCTCAGCTCTTTCAGCGTCTCCTCATATGACAGATGCTCCAGCCCCTAAATTACCTCCAAGGCTCTTCACTGGACCCACTCCAGCATGTCTATGTCAGCCTTGTACTGGGAACCCCAACACTGGACCCGGCATTCCAGATATGTCTCACCAGGGCTGGAAAGAAGGGAAGGATCACCCCGCTTCATCTGCTGCCAACATTCTTCTTTGGTTTCTGTTACCTGAAAAACCCAGCCTTTCTGTTGACAGGTCATTAAGAATTGCATTTTATGCAAATATCAGGAACAATAACTTGTAAAGTGCAATGGAATGTAGACGCAGCATACTAATTTCGGAATTGTCATACTGAGGGTATTGACACTGCTTAATTTTCGGCACCTATGTGTCTGTGTTTGGAGGTCAGTCTGCATTACACAGTAGCTAGTACCAATTGCTTGTAGGATACCAAATGCTGGTAGGATATCATATGGTTCCTAATATGTTTTGTCCTTACAGGTCAGCCCTGAAACTTTAAATTCCACTTTTTTATTTTTGTTTAGTTTTGCTGTTTGACATTATAGCTGGACCATTTTATTAATAGGACTATGTGTAGTCTTCTTTTAATTTTGCTGGTTTATCAATCTCAAGAGCATCCTGTGACAATATGTTCCACAGGCTGGTCACATTTTTTTGTTTTGCCTACTCAATCAGTCTGCTTTTCTTTATTCAGATTTGGATTTGCTGTCTTTCTGTGTATCTGGATGTCATTTTAGACTTATCCTTTGAAAAGGAGAAAGAAGATAGCAATTACCTTTCTTTACACTATTCATTATTTACACTCTTTATTATTTCTTGCTTCCCTTGTGATTTAAATGCTTTTACATGAAAATCCCTATTTTTTGTGAGATTTTTTTCCTGTATGAACCTTTCTTGTTGCCATAAGGGCTTTGTTTTTGCAAATGATGTCAGCAGAATCATTTTATGGCATTTTAGCTTCATGCTTAATGGTTGTATATCGAAGTATATAATCACTTACGTCTGATGATTGACTGATTACTGTTCTGCTGTAAGCACACACACAGGTATCTCTCTTTGTATTTCATCTTGCCAGTGGAATTGGGGGCAATTTTCCTTTTGTTAAAGAAACGCAAAAACTGTTTTCCTGCTTTTTTTATTTCTTATCTTTCCTAAGCAAAAATCTAATTCTGCTCTTTCTGATTTCCTTGCTGTTTACCAGAGGGACATCAATTAAAAAGATCAGGCATTATGAACAGTCATTATTGCTTAAAGACTTTAAAAGCCATGTTTTTGTGACTCCCTTGTTACCTATTTTCATATAACCTCTTCCAAATTCGCTTAGCTGATACGAATTGAGATAAATTAGATCATTTGTAGCCTAGACTTTACTGCCAAATTCAGATCAGTAGTCTCTGTGCTTCACTGTGCAGAGCATGGCATTGTATGCTGAGTTCTCTTGGAGGATGAAACCTCAGATTTACTCTCAGTCCAGACAGTTGTTTTTCTTCCCCAGCATAGGTCATAGTCATTGCTTTCCTCATTTTCTTTCCACTGTCAACACTTAGCTCCCGTGTGCTGGTTCTGTCCAATGCTTTCTGTGCCTCAGAAAATGCCAGCAGGTTTGATTGCAGTGTCCCATACCTCTTGGTATAATTTTAAACACATAGTTGAGAATACCCCTGCAGATACTCCTAGCCAGCATTCTCTGTTTCATAATGATGGCAAGTTACTTCATTGCACTCTGTTTTTGTTTACAGGGAAGGTGAGAATTCATTTATCTTAAATGACAAACTTGGTGAAATCTTGTTGAAATATTACCTTGACTTATTTTGTGTCAAATAGTAATTTCTGATTTGAGCATATAATTACACTCCCACAAGGGAGAACATCTGTCCTTGTGCAACTGTGGTTGACTCAGTATTGAAATAAGTGCCTGACTCTGCAGTCTCTAGACCTTAGTTCTGGACTTACTCTAAATCTTTTCTTCTTTTAAGAAGCATGTATATTGTAGAGTTCAGTTCTGCCTGTAGCACTCTTTGAAGGATTGGTATTTCTGCAATGAAAAGTGGAGTTTTAGCAGAGCAAAACTCATTTGAATTCTTATCTGAACTTACCAAACTACAGTGGTTTTAATAGAACCTGCCTTCAAAAATGCCCCCAAGTTTGGCTTTCTAACAGTTGACAAGATTTTGAATGGGAGAAAAAAACCCTGTTGTACATCAAATTATCCCTCTGAAACCTGGCAAATAAAGATTTGGAGAGCAAGGTTGGTATTACATTAGGAGTCCTGGAAAGCTGCTGGGTAGACTTATTACTTTGGAAAATCAGGTAACTTCCATCTCGGTTCAGAATTCAGAACGACAAAGCTGTTTACAGAGAGACCTGGTCCTAGGCTTTGTTTGCCCAAGACTTCATAGACCTGCTTAAAATGGTAAGTCTGTTTTTAGTTACAAGACTTCTGCCTGCTTCCAAACACCACAGGTGCTCCAGGGAATAGGTGTGAATGGATCACCTTTGGTTTGAAAGCTTAATTGATAGAAACCCCTCCATGTCTTGCAGCATGTGTGTTGAGCAGCTGTTTTAAGGAAGGTAAGTCACAGCTGTAGAGGCCACAGTCTGGAGTTGGGTCACACCTGAGGGAGTAAAGTGCTGCTACTAATAGGCTTCTGCATTAAGGATTGGTCCACAAACAAAAAATGAAGTCTTTAAGAACAGAATTAGGTAAAACAAAACAACCAGCAATGACCATGGAGACCTGCTGTTTCACCACAAGCCAGCTGTAGTTCACTGGCCGCATAAGTAGAGTCAGAGGAGGAGGTGGAGGAAGTATTCACGTTGTGCTGGAGCGAAACTGGTTTACAAAAGCATTAGCACAGCTACAGTACTGAAACAGTACTATGTGGTTGCATTCATATAAATAATAAACAAAATTTTATTTTAAAATTGAAATTATGATCATATTTCTGTGAATTTCTGGTTTTTTTCAGCCTTTGGAGCGTGTTTGAGATATGATTCAAGTTTGTCTTCATGCACACAGCCTGCGAATCTACTCTCTACTGAAGCTGGAGCTGAAGCACTGAAAAATCACGAGGAGTGATTCAGGATTGTGTAGCCCTGTTCAGACCAGAGTCATAAAATGCCACCCTATGTGATGCACATACTCAGAATTACCTTTACTGGGAACAGGAGTCTGCAGCTGTCGTTTGTTTATTGTCTTGAATTCATGGGAAGATGGATAAGCACCTCAACCAGGTCACCTGAAAAAGCCTCCAGAAGTTAGGCATGGTTGGTACTACAGCTAACTTCATCTGAGGAACCAGTGCTCCATTTATGCCATCGGAAGTAATTGAACAAGTAGAACATACCCAGGAAATATGTAAACCTCATTCTAACTTTCATTTAGCCTAAAATGGCTTGAACACCAATCTCTGATAAACCGTGAGAATGCTCAGATTTCAAGACCATGGGAGAATTTTGGGTAAAAATATTAAAATCTCTCCTTTGAATGAGGGCAGCTGTGTAGGCCGGCATGCAAGAGTCCTGCGGATAGTTGGCAAAAAATGCAAAACGGACAAAAACAACAAAACCCAAAACCAACAATAAAACCCCAAAACAACAAAAAAAACCAAACCAGAAAAAAACCCAGACATGCGGAAGCCCTTCTTTAGCCTTGTGCCTAGGGCACCTATCTGAAATGTTAAAAATCAGCTCAGAGTTTTATGTTTCGCGCTTATGGCTAGACCAAGGCTAGATAAAACGAAGCAAGGAGCAGGCTCCAAAATCTCCCTGTCTAGTGGAGTGTCTTGAGTTAATGCTGGGTTGCCTTTCCACTGGCAGATCTGATGCCTTTTGCAGTCCTGACTGCACATAATTCCAGCTACAAGATGTGCTGAGAACAACCCACTAGTGACTAAACCTCTGTGGGCAACTACATTCCTTTCTGTTGAGTTTACAGTCTGAGGGCCTCACCACCTCCTTGGAAGTGAGGCCTTTGTGCAGAAGGTGTCTACCCCTGTCACAGTGCTCTCTGTCCCTGCCTGCAGAGAGGGCTAATGACACTGAATCCTGACCAAGGAGGTGGTAGGAACTTGGTCTGCACTAGACTGACAGATGCTGTTTCTCACCACCATCTCCTCTTCTTTCTCCCATCCCTTTACTCTACGTTTTCCTGTAGTTGTGGTGGGCTGAGCAGCAGGTGACAGCACTTTGTCCCTCTCTTTTCCTGTCCATGTCCTTTATTTCCTGTGGCTGCCATCCCCCAAGCAGGCAATAGACCTGATGGGCTGGAGGATGCTGCGAGGACTAACGAGAAGAAGTGGTGCTGCGCTGTCAGCGGCAGCAGAGGAACATCCAGGAAGACTCAGAAAATACAGAAAAGGTAATAGCCTAGATTGTGATAGTTCCTGCATTATGCTGGCTGCAGCATTCAAAGAATTTCAGTGAGATCATTTCTTCTGTGAAATGAAATGTGGGATCCTCCTCCAGCACGTAAGCTATCACCGCAGACGCACCAGCTCCACTTTGAGGGATATTGTGCTGTGCTGAACAGACCTCACCAGTGATACAGTGGTCGATAGGGAAAAGTAGGATGAAAATCATTGGCATAAAGGAAATACTGTAAATAGATACATCTGTGCTATTCAGAAATAAGAGTATTCTTGCACAGTGGCTGCTGGAGGCGAATGTGCTCTGTGCCGTTCTGCTTTGGTAGCAACACTGGAAGAGAGACAGAATGGGAAGACTTTAGCTTTACGATGTCTGTTCACAGAACTTCAAACTCATGCACACAGACAAAATGGGAAGATTGGCTGACAAGAATTCATGCTTCTGAGGAGATCACCCACCACAGATACTGAAACCAAAATTAATGGCCAAAATGCCTAAAAACTGGACACTTTGTGGAGGGGAGGAGAAGGCAAAAAATATCTTTTGAACCCTTTCTGGTGCCAGGTTGGAAGAGGAATAAATGAGGTGGCTCTGAAGAAAATGAAATGCATGTGTTGCATTGTTCAGAGAAGATGGAAGTGAGGCGTAATCACATACCAGCGGAGCTGAACGATCTCCACAGCAGATGTGAGCCGCTACGGTTTGTGAAGATGCACTGCAACAGTGCAGAGCAGGACTGAAAACTCTAGTAAATAGGTTCCCTCCACTCTTTGTGCATATGTTAGAAGACCTGGTGATACATGCTTTCCTCTGTGTAATAAATAAAAGGAAAAAAAAAAAGTCTATTTTTCTATTACAAGGGGAAAGGCAGAGACTGGTTGCAAGAATAAGAATTGAACTGGGATCCTGTTTGAACCAACAGTCTGGAAAAAGTCAATGCCAGGTCATCCATTTGTTCATGCAAAGTTATGGATCTCACAGGGTGTAAAACGCAGAGTGTATATCCAGGAGGAAATCTAGCCACAAGACCAATTATTTTTGTCCTCAGGGTAAAAACAACGTGAAGACCAATTTAGACCGGCTGGGAAACAGGATATTTCTTACCAAGTGTGGTTGAGTGGATGGCACTTTGGTATAAAAATATGTACATTGTTAATTGGCCATGAGTTCCTTCATCTAACAAGGACTTTCTCAAGGTACAAAATGTAATAAGTTGGCCAGGCAGGACCACAGAGGAAGCTAGGGGACTGTTGGAAGGTCTGAACTGGTACAAGCTTCGGGAGGTGTCCTTGTCAGTCCTGTGGAGTGCCACATGGTAAATTAATGATATAAGTCAGGAAGCGTGTTCATCCTCCTGCTCTGAGGAAGGGTCCACCATACCTAGACTATCTTGCACTGATGTTTGTCCAGACTTTTCCCTGAAGATATTTGATGATGGGTGTCATGCCTGAAGGTGAAGGTGCAGCTGCTGCCCACTCATTGTCTAATATTATTCACCTCCAAGCATGAAAACTTGCAGCACAAGCGTCCTGTGATGGCTCCCTGCAATCTGTATTTGCCAGCCTCTGAACATCTTCAGGATTCAGATCTCTGCAAACCGCCTTAGACTGATCTGTCATTTCCACCCAGGCAGTGCATCCCAGTTTATCAGCTCCACCCTGGTTCGTCCCATGGCACTCTGCTCATCCCATGAAACTAGGCTGTCTGTTTAATGAAACAAATTACAAGTGTAATTATCCAGGCTTCATATGTCAAATGAATAGATACAATGGCTGAAAGAAAAAAGATTATAAGTGAAAGCCTAACAATGGGATATGTCCCTTATTGCACTACGGGTCTAGGATACAGAGTGCCTTCTGTTTTCCCTCTTTTTAGAAGAAGACCACTATCTGCTTCTCTGCTCAGGAGAGTGATACCTGTCTTTAAGATCTCTTAGATTTACAGCACTCCGTGCATGGTGCATTGCCAAAGTGTTTGTTCTACATATCTTCAGTTGCTGTCAGTTCCCTGCAGCACATTCTCCGGTTTTTATTATTAAAAAGGTACACAGGAACAGATATTCTCTCTTGACTTGTTTCTAAAGGTAGGCTGTTCCCTTACCTCCTCTGGTGTGGGGGCACAGTGGGAACTCCACCACTTCTGTCATAACCCAATAATTTGGTGATACTCAGAAGCACCTTTCTTGTGCTGTGAACGGAGTGGATGTCACCCTGTCTTTCCTTTTGGTGAATTTGGACAACGACTGGCATTTCTCCCTTTGCATGTGTGCATGTCTGTATGTATAAGAAAGCATAAAGTGGATATACACACAACAATCATGTGTGTGTGTGAAAACAAATATATATATATATACACACACACACAATCTTTACTCTTGGACAGAGAATCCTTTAACCATTCCTCACATAACTTCTGTTACCAAAAGTGTTGTCTCTGTTGTCTCAATTGTCTGTTTTCCACTGACTGTTCCGCATTGTTTCCACGTCTCTGCTGAGGTGTGCTGCATGAAGCTGAACATAGCAGTCTAGCAGTCTAGCATAGGGTCCCGATCCGATATCGGGGAGGTTTTGATGCGATCCCAGGAGACGAGATTAAGATGCAAACGCAGTCATATGCCGTGCAACCTTGTAAACTTTATTTTCGGTGAACTGGGAATCGGAGGTCTGGCAGGGACGGCAGCGAGGGGGGAGGGGGAGAAGACGAGACAGGAAAAAAAAAAGGGTAAAGTCAGAAAAACCCCAGCGGGCGAGGAAAAGAAGTGCGGGGCGAGAGGATCAGTTACCACCACCACGGATTTGACGATGTCCAGCGATGTCCGGTTGGCTCAGTCTCTGTGCAGGCGTGGAGGCCCGGCGAGAGTAGAGCCCAGCAGCGAGGCGGTGAGGAGGAGAGGAAGAGGGTGGCGAGGAGCATGTGCTGCCCTTTTACAGGGGCATTTGCGCAAGTGCAGAGCGTGTCCGCATATGTGCAGTTCCTGCCATGCGTGCTGCCTGCTTAGACAAGTCCGTTCTTACCCGTCCACGCGCTACTCTGTGCGCAAGCGCTTTCCTGCAGGTCGTTGTGGTGGTTTCTTTCCAGAGGCCAGCAAGAGATGGCAATGGCAATGTCGAGACAAAACCAGTTTGTAGCGGTCTTCTACACATAGTCATAGCAGTCTAGGTAGAGTGGTCACGTAGGGTACAATAGCTTGTGTACTGGTACATAAAGGCCATTGTGAATACATGCTAAATGCAAAAAAGGGCAAATCACAATGGTAATTTGTTGTCTCAAATTAGGGTTGTTTGACAGTACACTGCTGCATTAATCAAGCTCTCCACATTTTTATTGTTATATTAATCCTTTTAAGTAATTCCCTTGGTGTTTATTGAATAGTGTCATGCTAATTTCATACTATGTCTCCAATTTACAGAGTAATTTAAGAATGTAATCCTATTATCCCAAATGCTTGCGAGGCCTCATGGCCAGGTACCATCTTTACATTTTCCAAATGTAGTCTCTTCTGTAATCAAACCAGTTCAAACTAAACATGGCATAGAACTGGATCTACGATCAATCTCTCAGGATCTAGTGCAAAATGGTATCCCCATTTTATCAGTGAACTGCTTACAGCTGCTCACCTTTTTGAACAGCTATGTAGCTACCACAGCACAAATTCATTTATATAAAATTACTTGGGGTTTGGTAAGAAAAAAATTCTGCTCCTAAAGGGACCACGGTAGTTTGTTGTCCTGTTCCCCACCATCCAGTCTGCCAGATATCACCTCAGACCTGCCTGCTGCATGAGTATGTCTAAGGAGGTAGCAAGGGTCAGGAATGTTACTTTCAGTGCCTGGAAGTTGCTATGTAGTAATTTGTTCTTGTGTGTCACCATGTATAAAAATTAAACTAATTAATCTTGGTTCCCCAGGGTCTCTGTTTAATCAGACAGGGGGTATATTTACCTTCCTCTTGATCGCTTAGACCTTCCTTGTATGCACAAGTTCTTGAAGACCATGAAGATTCCAGAACTTAAAGTTCAGAGTCTGCTTTGACTCACTTCTTCAGTACCTTAGGAGACATTTCTTTAAGGAATACTGACAAAAATTCACCTAAACTATTCAAGTATTATTTTTTTTATTCTATCCCTCTCCTAGCCTATATTTCTTTCTCCTTGTGAAACCATTGCTCTAAGTAGCTGATCACTTATAATCATTTTCATGAAGCCTGACACAAAAACAAGAGATTTAATTTTTCAGACATCTCTGTACCATTAGTTATTGCTCTCCTCTGATTTGAATAATCAGCCTGTATTTTCCTTTTCTTTTTCACACTTTTATTTTATTTGTAAAACCTTTTCTAGTTTCCTTTTATGTCCTTTGCTATTTGTAAACCATTTTGGAAATTACTTTTTCTGATTTTATCCATGCATGCCTTTTTGCTTCCTTAATACCAGTGTGATCAAATAAAGTGGTAGGCTTTTACCTGTAGTACTAGACCTAGAGTGTAACTTCTTGTTCCCGTAGGCAAATTTGGGTGTCCAGATCCAAAATCCCACGTCTGCAAGATGTTGAGATGGAAGTCTTCAGCCCCATCCTATTCTCAGGAAGCACCAAACAGAACAATGAGTGTGATCTTTAATGCTTAAAACAATTGTTTCAGACCACATGGAATATTTTGATTTCTTACAGATACGATATGGACTTACCACACAATAGAAAAAAAAACAAAAACAAAAATAAAAGTTTCCTGAGTAATCTTGGAAAGTTGCTTATTAAATATTAAATGGCATAATCTTTACGTTATTGTTTACTCATATTTGCTGTAAGTTTATACTTTGTTTATACATTACCTTTGTAAAGCACATGAGTATAGCACAACTGAAATGCAGCCAACTCTGCAGTGAAGGGCACTAGCCAGGCAGGCTGTTGACAAGACAGAGAAAATGTTGGTGAAGGACAATGGGGCAATCCTTCTTTTCATGAGAAAAGTGTCACTCACTCTTTAATGTCCTTGCAGAGCAGACAAGGCCTCATTTTTTACAGTCCTGTATTATCATAATGGGTCTCTGTTATACACTGAGTAGTCGCTAACAAGGCTACCCCCTGCCCTTTCTTTTTAATTACTTCCAGGTTAATGCATCACATTTCATTCAGGTTCATTTGACGAGGCCACATTTTTCCCTTCTGGATGCCCATTCTGGCCTCTCTATACCTCAAACACTGACAATATGAATATCAGTCTCAAAGCAAAAAATATCTCTGCCTATCAGACAACTCTGTAATTTACATTTAGATTTATTTCATTTCTCAGAGTCTGCAAGTTACAGAGCTGGGAATATTTTGGCCTGCAAAACCTTTTTCAAATAGCTGAAGCTGCATTCTCATCCTCTTTTCAAACCATCAGACACCAGGTGCTGACCCAGTCCCATTAACCAATTACTCACACGTCACACAATTAATCTTTCATTGCGATTCGATCAAGTTCATTCCCATCTCTGTATTATTCTTTACAATCCCAACATGTAAAACCTGCACATTTTTGTCACTGTTCATTTTGCCCTGGTCTGCGCTGCTTCAGGCTGGGAAATGAAGTGACTGTAAATGTAATTTATAGAATCATTGGCTGTATGGAAACTCTTTTCAGGCTGACCTGATACGACAGGTTGTAATCGTTTCTTTGGAACCACTCTGGTTTGTCAAGTAGACAGGCTTTTTTCTTTAAACATCCAAAATAACAGATTTGTTTGAGCAGGATTAGGTGGTGTTCAGAGCTCTGTTGCTGTCTTATCCTTTGTCTCTTTTGTTTCACGCAAACCCTTTTTCTTGCAGCCTTCTGCTCATACTGAGCTTTGGAAAGAAAAGGGAATTCTAGCAGGTAAAAATTAGGTACGGAAATTGAAATCTCCACCCTCACCTTCAGGTATTTGAACTGAATTCAGTAAAAGCCTTTGCCATAGCTGGGGCGCAGGAGCATGCACCACCTCTTCTGACAGAAATAGACCTCTCTGTTCCCATTTCCCTCCCGGTATTTGCATGCCATGGGCAGGGTTCTGTGTCAGCATTACATCTGCTCAGCCCAGGGCGGTCAAATATTGTGGTCTGGTTCCAGAGAAAGAATAGCATGTGGGCCACACACCTCGGTGCTAGCACTGGCAGATCAGCTTAGGTGTCAGAGGATTACCCTGACTACCACATCATGAAGGTGGGGGATAAAAGTCCTGTTTTCTCAGATGGACAAAAAATTAGAGAGCAAGAAGTGATCTTAAGAGATTGCTTACTTAATCCATCACCCTGCCATAAGGCAGGTTCAACTCTAATTATGGAAATCCCGACAGATACTTGACTAAGCAGTTAGAAGACATGCAATGTGGGGACTGCACATCCTCTGCCAATGAGGGGTGCATACGGTGGAGGCAGGATGCACAGTGGAATCACTGCACTTCTCCATATGGCTAGAAAGTTAATTTTCTGTCTGAATCACTGTCACTTCAGTTTGTCTGTGACCTTCATCCTGACCATCAAAGGCACCAAGAACGGAATATTCCCCTTCTCTTTGTGATCCCTTTCCCTACTTTATTTTGTATCCCTCCTCATTTTTTCTTTAGATAAACAACCCCAAATCTTTCAGTCTTTCCTGCTAGGGCATGTTTTCTAGATCTCTGATTATTGTCCTTTCTTTTCTCATGATTTGTGCCTGGATTTATTATTGAAATGCAGTGCTGGAAAACTGGGCACAGCTTTCCAGGGATGTTTTACCAGGGCTGAATAAAAAGACTTGATTACTAAAGGGTGTGTCATGCAGTACAAGTATCTATAAGCCCCAGTACGATGACTACCTGTTTTTGAGACAGTGTGCTGTTGTTCACTTGTGCTTGCGTTGTTCCTCACTACTTTTTTTTTGACATAGCTACTGACAATTGTTTCTTTCTTCTCTTTCTTTTTACTTCACAACAGATTATTTCTGCCTACAACAGTATACATTCGTCCAGCCAGCTTCATAATCGTTTGGGACTGTTTTTATGCAGTGCCTGTTTTCTGCAAGATACTTTCGGAGTACAGTGTGAAATGCCGTGTGGATGCCAGGATATATGACTTTATAAGGTATTGCTCTATGGCTTCTCCCTCTTTAACGTTAGGCACCATGATTGCTCTTCCCTAGACTTCTCACACCTGCTGAACCCTTAGGAGTTTTCAAGGAATAAAACTCCTGAGACCCAGATGATTTGAAATTTTTTAACTTCTTTATGCCTTTAAAGCTCCCTAGCCTCCATTTCCCTGTTAAAAAACAAGGTCTTGTCCCTCACCTGCACCTGTGAACTGTGACAGCCGTTCAACCATAGTTTCTCCTCTTGGTGAAGGCATGCAAGAAAGTTCTTAAAGAGCTTTTCCTGAAGCTGCTGCTTAATAGCTTTCCTTCTCCACTGAATACCAGACCAACACTTTTCTTCATCTTTGTGGTAACTGTAGTATTCTCATAAACTAGTTTCTTGCTATCTTCTGTCTTCCTTGCTAGTTCAATCTCATGTTGCATTGCTTTTTTTTTTCTTTTCTTTTGTGCCTTCAGCATTTTTGTCCTTAGAAGCCTGACTTAGATTTGTCTCATTGTGAAATCTTTCTGGCTTTCCAATCCAACTTACACATATTTGTATCTGACAACCTTTTCCTCAACAGATCTGTACCTATCCCTATGGTATGTTTGGCTTGGTTTGGTGGGGTATTTTTTTAGGAAATGCCATCTTTAATTCCTATTTCCTTTGGATCGGATCCACAGATGATTTTACCATGTAAATCTGAATTCATTGAAGTCTCCCTTCCAGAACTCTAATATTTTGTTCTGTTAATGTTCTGCTGGTAAGCATTGTCCACCTAATTTTGTTATGTCAATTCAGTTATGAACTTTATCATGTATCTAGCTTTCCATCATCTCCTGTTTACTTGCATTAAGCTACAGTAACTGAATTGTTATGGGGATTGATTTAGCATCCTCCTCTATGGACCCTACAGGATCCTGATCTCTCCTCATTTTTAGGGCAGTCTGTTTATAGAATCATAGAATCACAGAATGGTTTGGGTTGGAAGGGACCTTTAGAGGTTAGCTAGCCCAACCCCCCTGCAGTGACATCTTCAACTAGATCAGGTTGCTCAGAGCCCCTTCCAACCTGACCTTGAATGTTTCCAGGGATGGGGCATCTACCACCTCTCTGGGAAACCTGTTACAGTGTTTCACCACATTCATTACAAAAAAATTTCTTCCTTATATCTACTCTGATCTACCCTCTTCTAGTTTAAAACCATTATCCCTTGTTCTGTCGCTACAGGCCCTACTAAAAAGTCTGTCCCCATCTTTATTACAAGGCCCCTTTACGTACTGAAATGCTGCAATCAGGTCTCCCTGCAGCCTTCTCTTCTCCAGGCTGAACAGCCCCAACTCTCTCAGCCTTTCCTCATAGGAGAGGTGTTTGTGTGAGGGATTTTAGATGATGGTCCGTGTTGGGCCACTATTGAAAATTACAAGCTGAACACAGCTGTGAAAACACAACCTTGAAGAAGGGAACTGGGAGGACTGTTATCAAGCAATATGTTGTTGCAATCCAAAAACTGCCGTTAGGCAGCAGAACACATACTTGTCAGGCCTTGCTGTGCGCTCTGCCCACATGTGCAGCCACGTCTAGTCAGTACTTTTCTATTGAATCTGCTGAGGGGATAAAAAGGGGCAGCTCAAAGCAGAGAGAGAGAGGACACAGAGCACACTCTATGAACCCCAGCAGACGCCCTGAAGGTGCCGCGCCTGCCTTCCTTCTCCTCGATGACCCCGCTAATGGTCACCCTCTGGCTCAGTGGCGTCTCGGATGTAGTCGGGTTGGTAAGACTCTCATAAAAGGGGACCAATATGCTGGTAACTGCTTATGCAAGGCCATAATAGAGCAATAAATACTGCTGTGCTTTTCAAATACTGTGTGTTGGGTGCATTTGTGCATAGGAATCCCTCGAAGCAGTTACAGTGTTCCATCCCTCTCATCTTCGTGGCCCTCCTCTGGACCCGCTCCAACAGGTCGCTGTACAGAGCACCCCAGAGCTGGACGCAGTACTCTAGCTGGGGTTTCACTCCTTTGACTATCCTCTATTAAATGGAAATACACTCCTAAAGCTAACTTAATCCTTTCCCAACTGCTCATTTAACTGCAGTCCACAGATGAAAAAGCCAGCACTCCAGTGCCACCTCCAAAAGCCCGCTCTGTTTTTACCTGAAACATGATTCTTGTTAGTGACAGTTGGCACATGCTGGTTTTTCCACCCACGCTCTAGATCTTTGTAGTCACTTTTGGTCTGCCGTGGTCATTCCTGTCAGTATTATTAATACCAGACAGATGAGCAGGGTAGGGTAGCTGTTGGTGCTCACTTCCACTGGATGCCATGTCTGGTTGACAGATATGTTCCTCTGTTGCCCTTAGGACAGAGGCAGCAATCACCACCACTGGTCTTTTGCTTTTTTTCTGGAAATGATGATGAATTTTCAAGCCTTTGGAGTGTGCAGCTTTTACTAAGCTGGCAGCGAGGCTGCTGGAACACGAGAATTAGTGCCAGCACACGGTGTCGGCAGGAGTCAGGTTCCAAATAAACAAAATGAGATGTAGAGGGAGAGTAAAAGGGCTGAGTTCCTTGCAAAGGGTGCTGTGTACAAGAGATGTTTACATGACTGGACAAACAGCAGAAAGAGAGATCAGCTGGGTGCTAGACATGTTTACAGAGCTGAAGCGTTTCCGTTTTATGTCACTCTCCCACAGTGGAATATGTAGCCTGCTAGACACAGGTAAGTCCCTGCATTCCCCTCCAGGGATCAGGGATGGTTTGTTGTTGTTGCTGTGTTCCCTCGACAATATTCCAGTTGTCTCTGGAAAATGTCATGGGTTTCTTGTGACAATTTCTGCCTTCAGTAATACAAAGATCTTTGCTTTGTCTCATTGCTTTTTGTTTTGAAGCCATGTGTCTGCAGAAATTTTGGAGGATTTTGCTTTTTACCTTTCCTGTTACTGAAAAAAAAACCCAAAACAAGCATATTTACGCTGGGTATTTTGCTATCTGACAGCAGCTGTGCCTTTCAGAAGCCCCCTGCACAAAAGTGACACTTTTCAGCCTTTTGGAACATGACACTAGACAATCCCCCTTTGCCTTCCCTGAGACGGTGCAAATATGCCACAAAGCCAGAGGCTTTCAGTGGGTTGCTGCAGCTACGACCTACGAAGCATCTTGGAATACTGTGGCAGGGGACTATGCAGTTCTGCATGTCGATATAATTAGGTGAGATAAAGGCGAAACTGGGAGGTCAGCATTCTAAGATGTCCTTGTTTTTGCCAGCTGAAGTAATTTATCCTGTTATGTTCACTGGGTTTTCTGAGATAAAGTGTCTAAAAAACACAGATAGCAAGTCCTTTGCTATGTAACACTTAAGCTGTATATTCTTTTTTTTTTTATAAAGAGCCTAGAGTCTTATTATAAACCTGCAAGATGAAATTCAAGGAGTTGTTCTTGTCATCAAAACCCTGAGGTGAAAATGCAGCTTTGCATTGTACATTTTATATATATTATTTTTAAGAGAGAATTTTCATGGCTGTAGAATATGAGATGGCAAACAGGTTTTATAGGTGACTGCATGCAGGTGCAAAGCTGAGACATTTGCAGAAGTTGTTGATTACAAATGTAATCTAGGTGGTGAATAGCTGCTGCACCAGACAAGGGCTGATTCCAGGCACAGACGCAAACAGCAGGGAGAGCAAAAGAAGACACCTCCTTGCCAAGTGATTTCTCCAAAGTTTATGTTGCTGTTTTCTTCAACCTGCAGTGCCTGCTTCTTTGTTGAAGAATTGGTTTTAAGTGAATTGTTGTTTTGCCACAGGCTTAACAAGTGAATGCTGGTGGATGGGTCGAAGGTGAGCATTTAATTTCAAAGGCTAAACTGAGCAGAAAATCCATGAGACGACAGACAACACCACAGCGCTAAGGTCCAGATTAAAATGTACTGTCTATTGGATCGTGCTAAGGGCTTCAGTCTTCGGGCTGCGTATCCAGCATCTTGTCACCTGCAAGGCAGACAGAAGGGCCCTGGGAAAGAGAATTGTCCAGTTTTGGTGGTTTTTTTTGGGTTCTGGAAGGAAAAAAAATTGTGCTAATACAACTCAAGGAGAGAATTTTCTGGCAAGAGGACTCAGTTCACCTCTTGAGAGAGAGACAGCTGCTGTTTCAAGTCTGGCAAGAAAGAATGGGAAGTTCGTGACATGATGATGAGCAGGGGCTCCATCTTCCTTTTATTCTAGATTTAGGTAGCACACTGGTTTCTCTGATCATTCGCAAATGTTCAGATTCATCTGCCCACATCTGAGCTGGTCCCCTCAGCTTCTCTTTCCAGTCAAAGGAGGGAATAGGCATGGCTACAGACTAGTTTCTCTCTTCCTGACGTAGGCAGTTGAAAGAGTTCAAATTGGCTTGTTCTGTATAGAAGGAAAGCTAGAAAGAGTGATAAAGCAAAGCTGAGATGAGTGGTATTCTCAGTTGGGGATTTTTACATCAGCAACATCTGAAGTTAGGTGAGATGAAGCCTGCACAAAAGATTGTGTATAGTTCCAGACAAAAAAGAGCTTTCCTTTCACTTTTGTTACTAGCAAGAGCAATTTGTATAAAAAGCATTTTGTTCCCCATTATAGCTGGATTATGTGCAGGACCCCAGATTTCAGTGGCAGTGCACTCCTGCAGCCCTCAGTCTGCTGTTGCTAACAATAAGCATCTTCTTCCATGCATGACATCTCCCAGGAAAGCATGGAGAGGTGTCATATCACAGACTTCTGGGCCTTGTTTTTATATAATTAACTGGTTTGCCACCTGAAATGTTGTAATTAAGCTTTCATGTGTAAAGCAGGAGCATATGCCACTGTCAAACGAATGTGAATGAGGCAAGGCAGCATTTCACGTTAACTTTACCATGATAAACTTTCTTCCACTTGTTCGTGGTGACCATAAACACAAAACGCTGGTGGTGACTACTGCTTGCAAACAAACTTGACAGGTTTCTCGGTGCAGTTATGTACTGCGCCGTGCACTAACAACTCTACGCATGTTAGAGGTAGGACTTAGGTCTGCCCAGCATGGCTAATCTCGGTGATACAGAGAAAATTTTGCCCAGAGATTTCTCACTCTGAGTCAGCAACGAACGGCTGACTTAGCGTTGGGTAGACAGAAGATAACTGCTAGCGTGCTTTGGTTTTATAAGAATGCTAGAGTATGGATTTCAAGTTCACAACGTATCTGACCATAATAGTACTGTATGAGGAGTTGTGGCATGGGCTGAGGTATTGGCCCACGATCACCCATACCACATAATGGTTAAACCATCCCTGAAACAAGGTTGACCCATGCCAACATGTCCACGCACTGTTTGTTGTGTGACACAACAGGCAACATGGAGACCACCTGTTCAGGCTAACAGGAATGCTGCCTTGAAGACCATGTGTCTCCTGTTGAGTGGACGTAATGGCTGTGGCTCATTTAAAGAAAACAAGAACTGTACAGCAGACACATCCTCCTGACTCTTGGTTGACATCCTTTCTTCTCTTTCCTTTCCCTGAGAAACCAGCGTGGTGGCAACACATAACTGTTTGGCGAAATCTGATTGCAGGATCATTATTGCTGGTTAAAATTTGAAGCAGGAATTCAACTTGCCTATTCAGCATTGCACTTATTGGGCTGGCAACTAGAAAATAATAATTATACTTACCAACTGCACAGATTGGAGCTGGAAGCAATGAGACAATAAAGCCCCACAATACCAGCTGTATAGCTGCCTCCAGGCTAGAGCTGCACTTTGACTCATCCCACTTAGGAGCTATCTCCAGCCGTCACTGAAGTCAAGAGGAGCCTTTGATTTCTTCTCAGTAGTTGCTGGATCAGATTGCTACTGTCTCCTTTTAAAGTCTGAGAACAAGAGGGCACAAGGCAAGTTGAGTGAGCTACACTACAATATCACTTTAAGAACCATTGCCTTTGGAGGAACATTAAATCTGCAGGGGGATAAGAGTTCAGGGCAAAGCAGTTATTACAAAATAGTAAAATTTCATCAGCAAGCAAGGACAAAGCTGAATTTCTGGGGTAATGCTTGATGTGCAGCATGGGGGAGATTTGCAAAAAACAAATCCATGGTTGGAAAATGGACAGCATTTAGCAATAAAAACATAACGATGAACACTGCAGTTTGCATGCAAGGTGCTTGAAGTTTAAAAGGTATTATACAGTCATCTAAAGCTTTACAGTGATATGAGATGTATCTGCTGTATATAAGGACATTTTTTATTTTGTACTGGTGACCTGTGCAACATGCCAATCATCTAGCAAAAAATTGCCCAGAACTTCAGTTGGATGAATTGGTTAGTTAGTGCATTACCCATTCCTTTCTCAACGCCAGTCACACAGGGGTCAGGTTGTTCTGCCAGGAAAATGTCCTAAGAGGAATATTTTATTTTACCTTTGTCAGCACAATGGAGAGGATTTTACTCAAGTCACCTTTGTATATTTTATTCATTTGGGCATGATCCTGAAAGGCTAGAGTAACCCTTTCGTTGGAATGATTTTGTGCAGCCTGAGGATGATGAATACTTGTGAGGACATGCAGGGGACCTCATAGAATTAGGTCCTTATTTTGACCATCTGTGTTCATATATTGGACTTCTGTTCTGAGCTGGAAAATGGGACAGGTTAATTCTTTGAGACAAGGTGATAAAGCTGTGCTAATCAAAGCATCGTAGTAAAAGGTGCAGGATGAACACCAAATCTGCTTGCTTTTATCTAATTAAAAGCAATTCTAACTATATTTTAATATAGAATTGTGTATTTAGTATTAAAGATGTTGGAGAGGGAAAAGGAAGAAATGATCCCCCACAGCCTTTCTCAGGAAGGGCTTAATTTGTTCTTGCCTGCTGATTTTGATGCTCTATCTAAGTGGCATTGAATTTTAACTGTTTATTAGTTGGTGGAAAGATTTACTGCAACGCAGTCCTTCTGAGGAAAATAAAAACTTCTCATCCCTCTTTAGGGATTTGGTAAGCAAGGAGTAGCAAATTGTATTCTGGAGCTGAAGTTAAGGAGAGTTCATTCTGTTCCTCATGGACCAGAGTGCCCACGTTCCTTGTGGAGGGGACAGACAGAAATCTGGCTCTTCTCCCATGTCATCCTGAGGCTTCAGCAGTTCACCTGTAGCATGGGTTTGCAGGTTGGAACCTGTTACACCCCAAGCGAAAAAAAAATTCTCTTACTACTTTAGTTACTATTCCCTCTGATTCTCCACAATGTGAGGGGATTCAAGGATAGATATGAAGATAGGACTCCAGTTATCTTACCATGATGCTGCAGCATGAAATGGCAAGGTGCCACCAACCACGCGGTGGGATCATATTTTTTTCTGTCTAAGCATTTTTAATGCAGTGCCCAGGTACCTTGGAGACCAATACATCATAATCAGTTCCACTTTTAAAGGGGTGGAAAGCTCTTCTCCCATTTTTCATTTCAAACCACTTTTTTGTGGTTCCTCTGCCTCAGTGGTTGTCTTTCAGGAGCAGTGTTCGTGAGTTGTGCTCCGAGATTCATTACTGAAGTTGTGTGCAAAATTGATAGGTCTTGCATTATACTATCAAGGTGACTTGTTTGACTTGACTGCTTTGCTTTTCTATCCATTAGCAGAAAGTACCCTTCATTAGTAAAAAAATCCAATCAACAGACTGCATAATAGCCATTTCTGTCTTACTTAATGGAGAGTCTTGTTGCACTGCATGTTTTCAACTGCGTGCAACAACCTTCACATTAAAATGCAACAAATTAAGCAGAGCTTTCACAAAAGCCATTTTTTTTACTAACAGTTATAGACAGCAAAGTTTATGTGGCTTGCTTTGGACAGAAAATTTCAATTAGAGGTTGAACTATATATAACAAAGAAGCCTAAACAAATGAGAATTAAATCTCCTTTTGAACGTGTAGCTTGCACGGAGTCATCAGACCTCGAGAGTTGATGTAATAGCTGTCTTTGGGAGACATCTGGAGTACGCACACATTCTGCCGCCATTTAGACATCCGAACGTCTTAGAAGACAGTCTTTTTTATTACACAATGCGTGACCACAGATCTGTCGGGTTTTTATTGTGATCCCGTGATCTGAGCCCACATTTGCTGGCCGTAGCCCTCGTGGCTTTCTCCACACTCAGAAACACCAGGAGGGCAGAGAGCGGTCTGCGCTGCCTCCTCTGTGTCGGCCGCTGTAGATACCAAGAATAGTATTGTCCACCATGGCAGCAGAGAGGCATGACCGTTATGTGGCCTCCTCTGCCTCCTCATGCTCTTCCTTTAGCTGTCAAAGTGAATGGGAGCAGGACAGTCGCTTGGATTTAAGACAAAAATATTCTTAGGTTTTACAGGGGCTCCTATTTATCTCTGTCAGACTTTTCCTTCCTTTTATTCATTTGAGGGCTTTGAGACCTAAACAGCCCAACAGCATTGCTATTCTTAGGATATTCTGATATATGTCTTTGAACAGACAAGACACCTGTGGCCATACCAACTCTGGATCACCCACCATCATTTCCTTCATGACCTTTAAATTTGTCAGATGAGACTGCTTTTTTTTCCCCCAGTTGCTTCATTCTGCACTAGATGCAATTTCAGGTCCCAGACGTGAAATCAGGCAGCACATTAATCAAATCTGCTTCCCAGTCTCTGCACTTCTGTCTTTCCATAGTTTATATCTCTGGCTAATATAACACAGATTTAAAAATAGGGGTATATTACTCTTTCAAAATACATACAATTCTGGTATCAGCAGTGGAATAAGCTCATTTAGATGAAAGAAACTATTTTCTTCTGGTGGAGCCAAATACCTTATCTGCCTCTGCTAGGATTACATCCAGGTGTTAGGCCTCCTATGGTACGTAGGACTGATGTTGCATGCAAGTCATCTGCTCAGTGTATTTTTGATATGTTGTTGGAAAATATTTCCCCTAATAATTCTTCAGTGTATGCCGTGGCATTGGTCACAAAAAGAAAAAGCTGCATTACTGAAATAAAAGTACAGATGGGTTTAAAATGTACTCAGTTAACATATGAAACTTAATGGCTATCTCTGTAACCGGGAGGGAGAGAAAGATTGTATCATCTGGACCACTTCTTGTTTATTCTTCAGTGGTGTCAGAGTGTCTAGAATGCTTTATCAGCATGGTTTCGCAGTGAAATGTATAGCCCCTATCTGAAGACTACACTTGAGGCAAAACACACAATAGTGAATGCAGAAAGTCTACTCGGAAAGGAAGAAAATGTGCTTGCTTCATGTGGCAAAAGGATTTAAAGCATTTTGATTAATTAGTGGCATAGTTAATTTAATAGAGATGGTAATTTTAGAATTCCTGACATATAGCAATGTTGGCATAAAATTAGACTGAAAACTGATAAAATCTGCACTTTGTCAAATTCTTTTTATTTCATAAACTAGTTCCTCAAACTTCGAAGTGAAGTTGTTTTTCTGCTACAGTTCAGTTGTGTAAAACCCACATATCACATTAAAAAAATAGAAAACTGTACAGTAATGCTTTATTTTGTTCTGGAGAAAATGATGTTGTCATGTAATTGCTTTTTTCTGAGCTCTTTCACTTGACCCTCATTGCTTATTATAATGTTTTAGGTGCCATAGCTTAGGGTTTATCGACCCCTGCTTGTTACCCATTTGTTTTATAGTTACTGAGCATTGTAAGGACTGGAAAGATTAGTGTAAAAATTGTAATTTGGTCCTGTTCATTAGAAATGGATGTGGGAAAAGCGTTAGCAGTAAATGGCTGCTTTTTCAGCTTTTATTATAAAAGCCCGAAGTGCTGCAGTGCCTCACACTGCTCAGCATTACCTCGCTGAGTTCTGGAAACGCAACTTTGGCTGGGCCGGGCTGAGGATTGGTCGTACGAGGCAAAACAAGGAAAACTGCATGTTGGAGGAAAGTTGTTTATCATGACTTTTTTTTTTGTTTCCCAGCATATGGTCTTTCCAATCTCCTAAGCAGTCGCGTCGCCATAATTAAAGGGGAACCATAAGCAACTACAATCTTTTCATGTTGCCGGTGCGTGTTCCTTTAATGAAGTGCTTTCATGCAGAGCAGTACCACATCTCGTGGCAGCCACCACCTCCTGGTGCCGTTGAACTATTTTGCAATACAGTGGCTACCATCATTTTTCCTTCGGGGCATGTACAGACAAGTAGTGTATTACCGATGGTCCGTAAGCCAGGTGTCGAGCTTGGCTGCACGCAGCTTGAGGAGACTGATCGCAAACACTCGTATCTTGGTAAGGTCAAAACATTAGAATATTACGTATGAATTCAGACCACTGTCATGAATAATACTATATGTATATATAAAGTAAAAATTGATGTAGTAATCAAAAGTTTCCCAGAGTGAAATGAAAAGTCATTCAAAATGAATGTGAAGAATCAAAAAGATGTATTGGACCCTTACAGTTTTACTGGTAAGAAAAGCCATGGGTGTTTGCACCTTCTGTCTGCTGCTCTGGTAGAGAAGGAGCAGAGGAACGTGCCTCGCCAGATTACTTCCAATGCTTTTGTTTGAACAGTCATGTTTGAACAAATCAGGAAGCTCTTTCTATAAGGATTTAATTTTCAGGTGTGAATTACAGAAAACAGAGGGTTTGGCACACTATGTGAAACCTTCAGTATCTAGCACAAGTAGTATATACCTCAATCCTTCAGTTCAAGGAACAGACTTGATAAATGGCTTACTAAAAATAACCATTAAAGGTCTACCCTAAGCACTTTTATACTGAATTAACTTAAAATTTTAAATTTAATAAATTATTTCATTTTTAAATTTAATTACAGCAATTTACTTCAGATAATTCAGAAGCTGGGTTTTATACTTCAATAAAAACTTAACAGCATAAAAATAGAACAGAGACAACATACTTTCAAAGTTAGTTTTACCTGAACTCATTAGGCAACACAAGCCTTTTTTCCTATCAAATATGTCCTGTATATCTGTTTGCTTCCAAGGGAAGTTAAAGCAAGATGAAATGTAGAAAAAAAGCTTAACTGTGTACTTCAGCTGGACTGTGTACTTCAACTCTGAATACATCAAATTATACCGAAGAGGAAAAAAGTACATGCTGTATTTACATGGATCCTAAGAAGTTGTACAGTTTTTTTATTCTCCTACTTGTACAAAAGAAACATTGAATTAACTTGATGGCTGCTTGAAAGGATTAATTCAGAAACACAATATCTTAGAAAGACTAAAAGCCTGGGCATACATTTCTAAAAGCTTCTCAAACTGTAAGAAAAGGTACCTTAAGATCTATGATTTTAAATGTAAATATTTATTTTAAAATCAGAAGATGCGAGGCTGCTGGTAGCATTTTGCTCATTGAAAATTTCAGTGGATACATAGTTTTGTACCTTTTCTTCGCTTGAGAAACTACACAATAGTGTCCTGAACTGTGAGTTTTCTGTTGTGGACTATTACCCACTAAGTCAAATGAGCAAATTCATTGTGTTCAGGAAAAGGACTTTGTACTCCCACCTTCACTTGGTCGGTCATCCTGTTAGTATTTCAGAGACAGTTCTCTGCTCCTCGCCCTTTTATTTTAGCACATCATCAGCAACTGAAGACATCCAGTAAATGGTTCGCTTTTTTTTTTCTTTAACACAGATTTTCTTTATGTTTGAGACACCATTTCATTTAGTCAGGCGTATTTGCAGATAGCAATTTGTACTGCACCCTGTAAAAAGGGTTAATAACTCTTAACAGTTGAGGCGCAGAAGACCTTAGTGGAACTGTAGAAATAGTTGTATTACTACTCATGCACTGAAGATGCATTATGCCCCAATTCTACGGCTACTCTGTGCAATTTCAAGTTACCAAAGGCAGCCTTGTATGACAGCTTTGTCGTCATTTGCAAGGAGAGCTGAAGAAATGACTGTCTGATAGGCTTCCTCTGTATCTTTCCCTGACTTCTGTTCATACCTCTTATTTTTTTCAGCTAAGGCGGGAAATGTAATTAGCGTGTATAATGACAGTTACAACTGCCCCAGAAACATGAGGTTGATTCCCACGACGGCTGAAAACCCATCCATGCAGTATGTATAAACAGGCCCAGTTTCTGAGTTCTAATTGACTTTATTAATGTTTAGTGCAGGAAGTACGAAGGCAACTCAAACAAGGATATAAAAAGCACTGAAGCATTGAAACACCGGTTTCATGTAACTGACTCTTATTGAAAGACATATTTTTCAGCATTTTCTAAAGAAAAATAGAGTAATTTAGAAGAAGGATATTAGATACCTAATACACTCTTATAATAAGGAAGCTTTCAATAATGGAGCAAAGATACTAATAGTAGCTTCCTACTTGGTAACATAGGTAGCAATTCTTTATGGTGTGCAATTAATAAATACGATGGTGAACATGTAACGATGTACAATGACAGTGCGATAAAAGAGATGCAATTATGTGCAAGATTCCTATTGTGCCAGCAAGTAAGACTTTACAGGCTACTGGAAAATGAGTTTGTGAAAAACCAATTGTAAAAACCTTTTCCATTACATGTTTCTTTTATAGAAACATATTAACTCACACGTGCAAAGATAAAAAATTACACTGGTAAATAACTGTGAAGACATTTTCCCCCACTATGGACACAGTTGCAAAACCTTGCAACTACAGAAATTGTATATATTATTTTGATATAATAATCATAACTAAGCTTAACAGCAGTGATACATTAAGCACACATAAAGTATATTACTTGCATAGATTCTTTTTGTTTACTGTCCATGGATTTCCATTTTGTAAATACATATATAATTCAGTAAGCTTTGGTGCTCTTTGATGAACTCAAACTGGAACACGGCTGATTTATACAATACATGTTTCCTGTTACTAAAATTGCAAAAGATGCTATAACAATAACTTTTAGGTGGTAAAACCTCTTAAGTATAGCAATTGCAGTAGAAAGTATAAGAATATTTTTGATGTTATTTACTGACCCTTATTCCCAGGTATGATGATTTAACAGTATTTTAAAGCTATTCTTATTCTCAGAAGCTCTCAAAACATGTGGTCAGCAGTTTGTCCACTAAAAGGATTGTGCCTTGGAATAATTTAGTATCTGTTTCTTCTGATATTTTTCGTATGCTCAGTAGGTAAAAAACACGTCGTAAAAATCATCCTGCAGTTATGCAAAACTATAGTATCATTTTGTACAGTCTTGCAAACTAACAGTTTAGAGGAAGAGTATTCATCCACAGAGAGTTTGGGAATTCTGAAGTATGTAATGTAAATAACAGAAAATTAGTATCTCTTTAAAGATGTAGGCTATTACCGCTTGTTTTTAAGCTTTGATTTAACCCTTTATATGATTATTCTATAGTGCTCGCAGTCTTGCCAGGAGAGCGTCTACTTCTGGCATGGCTTCCCGCTTAGAAGGAGACCCGACAGGTTCTGTTTTCTTTTCTTTGTTGCTTTCTCCATGACAGGCTTCCTTTCTCCCCACGGCCTTGTTCCATCCTGTAGAAGAACTTGTTTCCACATCATAAGTAACTTCTTTGGTGACTGGGCTTCTTGTCAAGTTTAAACTGATACTGTGGTGCGAACATGACTTCTCTAGTTGTCCTTTCTGGTTCTCTGCAGAAGATAAAAGAAATAAACCTTGTTTCACTATGAAAATACTCAGTTTCAATATTTTGTTATATAAAAAGACCGCTTGATCAGACAAAATTTTACATGCAGATGACGTACCAGAAGAAGTAAAGGTTTCCAAGGAGGCAAGACAAAAAAAAATTACCACTTCAAAAGCAGTAGGCTTGGTACAGTCTTTAGATGACTTCATTAGATTAGCATCCATATTTCCTACAAAATCACAGATAGAGCCCGACAGGATCCTCCCTTCTTACTGGAGTCAAAGAGAAAACAGAGTACTTGGCACTCCTCAGTGTCTTCCAGAGTTTTATCTGGTTTTCTACATATTTTTTAGACGTTAAAATTTTAAAATGCATTTTAAAATTCTATTTAAATTTAATTATCCATTGTAAGAATTCTTCTTTCCTTTCTGATCTTTTAGGCAGCTAAGTAATTTTAAGAATTTGCATAACTTGCCATTTTTTGCGAAACATCACTGGCACTGACTGTCACAAGAAGTTCCACTCATTAAAAATCTAGGAGCTTTGCTGGATTGACATGTATTAACAGACAGATTTCTTTTTTGTCTCCCCCCCAAATGAAGTGACTGTTCTCAAAAACAGCGTATGAGTGGTCCCTCTCAGAGATTAGATCTCAAACTTTTTAAAAACAGGCATGCTCAATATTCATGTAACCTTGAGCAAGGCTTGAAAATGGCTTCAACCAACTTGACATGACATTTAAAGTTTTTTGGTTATTCGCTGAAAGATGTTCCATCATCCCAATAGTAATGACTTTGGAGCACAGGCAGTCACTCATGACAGTGTGTTTTATGTGAGTGCTGCAAATTCCTACTGAAAACAGCTTGTACATTAAAAGGCAGCTGCTGAAGATATTTACTGCACTGTCATTCCCTGACCAGGGGCTCTCGGTGATGGATGAGGATTTTACACACTTTCTTGGATAACCTCAGCAGATTTTGTAAGTTGAATCACCTTTTGGCAAGTGGAGGAAAATAAATATCATCAATCTATAATCTTCCAAATCAGATAAACAATTCTTAATTAAAATTTGATAATAGTTAAATTTTGCACTTAGATGAAAAATGTAATTTCTATTTTGTGCTATGGAAAATAATTTGACCCTGAAGATGCAGCGGCACACATTTCAGTTTTCCTGAATCACAGGAGGCCAAATACTAGGTATGAAAACATCTTTTTAATTATATATAATAAACCCATAACATATAATTAAAGTATCCCTGTTATTTACACTCTTAAATATCCCATTCTATTTAAATCTTTATATTTATTGATTCTGAACACGTATTTGCAGGCTGATAAAAGCATGCTACATGTATCAATATACCAAACACTAGCTGCACCATATCCCTTTTTGTTTACATTCAGTCTAGGGGCAGTGGGAAAAATAAATAGTGTTTTGAAAATCAATACTTTTTTTTAAAGTAGGAAAAAACATATTGTCATATAATCAGACATTAAGTATAGGTGTTGGACTTTTTAAAAAGCCAACAATAAATTAGGCACTGAAAGTAAACTTCTCAAGCATACCAACACCCAAATTCTAACTACTTGGCAGTTCAGCTAAGTCTTCCATTCAAAATACTCAAGCATGATTACATAGGCATGATGACCTAGACTGAATAATGGAACGCTTATGAACTGAGGCCTTAAAGTAAAATCCAGCAATATTATTTTGCCCAGTTTCTCATTGAGTGTGAGGAGCAGAAGAAGGTGCCTGAGATTTAGAGCAGCAAATAGTCTAAGCAGGGAACTGCTGCAAGTTAGCTATTAAGAAGTAGCAGATGTTGGCATCTATCTAAACTCAGTTCCCGCTTTGAAACTTGGTAACTGATTTAACCTTGCAGAAAGGTGTGTCCCATAACTTGCTGCCTACCATCCTGAATTGCTGTGTGGGGATAGTGACTGAGTAAAGCTGAGTACAGATGTGTCTTCCCTCCCGCCCCTTAAAATAGCAGCAATCATGTTGATATTTGTGACTTTCCAGGCACAGACTAATGAGGGGAACATGCCACTTGAGGGACCAGAGTCCTTCCCTTCAGTCTGAGGGGTCCTGCAACCACAGGAAATGCGATTAGGAAACTGTCTTAATCACTGGCCAGTTTATGTGAGTAGTCCTCGTTTCATCTGTTGTAACTCCTGTCCAGCGACGAACCCATGATTCACTGGAAAAGTCACAAAGTGTCCTGTTCTTAACACACGACACTTTACGCTAGTGATCAGCAGCACTTCCTAAATAATGAGAACGCTTTGGTCTCAGCCATGCTACAAAAAATACCGAGCAGCTAGTGTCAATTAAAAAAAAAAGAAGATTTGGACACGTATTTTATCTAAATCCAGTTTTACTATCTCGAAGTTGTTATTTCAGCTGCTTCCTAAATCAAGAGGCATCTTTACTCCATATGTTCTTTCAACCTAGGAGGAACTTCTCCATACAACACTGCTATGCCGAAGTGCAGGTGCAGTATCAGCAGATGTGTTGGTAGGCAGTTCCCCGCGTAGTAAACTGGCTATTGTGAATCCCATTCAGAAACATTAAACTTTGCTAGGCCTGGCTCAGAAAGCACACATATTTACTTACAGTCCTAGATTTCACTTTGGTAAATATGTACCTAAAGAATTAACTGCTGTAATACTTAAGGTATGTATGCTGCTGGTGTCATTCTTGGAGTGAAAGATCACTTCCATTTAAGTCAAAGGTTAAAATTATTCAGGTAGTGGCAAGATAACAAGTCTCACTAATTCTTCAGAAATATTAACACCTGCCCTGCCAATTTTTTATTTTAATAAAGCAGGAATTAATTTGTGTTAACCCCAAATTCTTAAACACTCTGTACTGCCTCACACACTGATTCAAAGCTTGCATGTGTTGGTGGTTTGGTACCCCGCCCGTTCCACAGTCATGTCTTTGGATTGCTGCCACACCTCTCTCAAATCCTATGCTCTAGTGGTAAAACCTGTAACTGTTAAGGTGGGTGGTTTAAAAAGGCCAAGCCACCTTGCATATGAATTAAAAACCACAAGGGTGCAAGCTGCTGCAGGTTAGCACGTAACTTTGATCGGGACAGTAGAAGAGCTGGACTTGTTTAGTTTCGTGTGATAAAGGCTATGAAGGATGTAGTTATTTACTCTGAAGAAAAGCCCCAAGTCAAGTTTAACTGATAAAGCCAGCACAAGAATAAACACCCCTTAATATGTCTCTATTAGAAACTGAAAACTTGTGAACCATCAAAGTAACGAAGTTTCGGAATGCACATACATAAAAGTGAGAGCAAAAACCGCAAGCACTTATAAGCCGGAATTCATCTATTTCTGAAGACAATATTTGATGTGGCTACCTGCAACAGCAGGAGAAGGCTTAGTGACACTTGCCGCTGTTTTAATCCTCTGTTTCTAGAACACGGGTACCCACAGAAAATCCACAAATCATACAGATATTAACAGACTTCTCCCAAACTACTTTGAACCATTACATCGCGTACTTACACAGATTTACTTTATGTTTTGGCAGTAAACTATATTTGAAACAAATTGCCAAATAAAATAAATATATTTACACACTTACAGACCTTGGTTCAAATACACTTTTAAAAAATCGAATATAACAAAGTTATAGAAGGTTAAAAGAAAACTACTCATGGAAAAGCACTTCTACATGAAGTCTTGTTAAGAAGAAAGCTTACATTTCTGGAGATGCACTATTTGTCCACCTACTGTAGCAAGGTGCACCTTCCGGGCAGTAGCAAGACAAAAAGAAATCAGACATTAAAAATCACTGGACAAACACAGAACTTGTTGATTTGCTGCATATATTCAATTAGTTGAAACAAATTTCTAATGTTTGGTCACTGTCAGCAATCAAAACCTGTCATTCACCTTTATCATAACAATCACTACGCAGATGAATAAAAAGCAAAAACTTTGAATTAATATTCAAATTTTCTAAATGCCAGGGTGAGAAGACATATACCCATAATAGTTTTGACTTTACTGCTACTGAGTGCTTCCAGGCATGGGTTAGGCAGAAATCGCATTGTACACTACTACAGTCTCAGTGTCCAAATTCTTTGACATTTAAATCTTTTTCCTTCCCTTTGTTCAGTATCTAATTCTTGTGTGTCCTTCAGACCTATTAAAATTCAGTTTTTGCAGATATGAATTTCCTGAACATTGCTGTTAATCAAAAACATTTCAAAATCATATTCACATAACCTAGAGCCAAATAGCTACTATCATCTAGACACAAGTCTTTTAAAATTACTTTGATTAACAGCAATGCTCAGGAAATTCAGTTGACAGAAAATCATGCTTAATAGCTTTCCATAGTTTAAACGGTGTCCCAGCACAGAATAACTTATAATGACATGCTTATAATCTATTAAAGGCTACATATTTTATATTCAGAAAGAGGAAATTGTGCACTAGCATGTGAACAAAAAAAATCAGTAGTATGAGACCTGCCTGCTGTGAACCTGGGAAAGAAAAATATGATCAGTTTGATCCTGCATAATACTGTTATACATTACCTTTACTAGAGAACAAAAATGATTGCAAGGGACTCACTAAAGTAGAGATACAGATTCTTTTAAAACAACTAACAAATATTTAAAATAAAAAAGGACTTTGAAAAGCTTTATTTCATCGCACAGTTTCTCAATAAAAGTCTGGATACTAAGGACATATTTAGTTTTTATGTAAATACTTGTACACCGATTGAAAAATCAAGTTGCAAATACAATAAGAAGAACTGCATTACATGGCATTATGTGCTTGTATTACAGTCATACATCTCAATGTGGGGCATGACAAAGTCTTAACATAAGAAAGAACAATTGCCGCTACAACCTCATTACATCTTTTACCAACTTAACAGGGAAAAATGCTCAAAACCCCAGCGGAATATTTCCAATCTCTACAGCTTGTGCTCCATGTGCTCCACTGTATTCCTGAAGCTACGTCTACGCTAAGATTTTTCTTAAGCCCACGCACACTCACCAATCTTACCATCAACGCAAATTATTTTTACATTATGAGTCATGACTTGCATGTGCCAGGAGATGTTACGAGGGCATGCCCCCCTGCCAGATGGCTTGGTAAAGGTAACAGCCCTGTCCACAATCCTCATCACTGGCCCCCCCAGTGCGGTGCCATAGTTTGCCTCTGGTCCCCTGCCCCCAGCTCCTAGAGCTGAAAGTCAGGGGAAAGCTACACCACCCCGTTGGTGCTGCGCTCACGTGGTTTCCCAGCACAAGAGCACGGAAAAGAGCACGTGCTTTCGACAGCAGCGCGATGTGCTGATTCTGGACGCAGCCGCACTGCATCCTCATGAGCTGGAATGCTTTCAGCAGCCCAGAATCCGTCTGGAAGTCCTGTCCACCTTGCACAAGCTGCACCATCAAGCACATCCCAAATGCAACCTTACCAAGTACCTTCAGACCATGGTCACATACCACGGGCCTTGTGAGGGTATCGGTGTATACCCCCACACGCTCCATCTAAAGAAACAGAAGCCCTTGAGAACTTAGTCTGGAGATGTTCCTGAAGGTTTCTAATACCAAAGGATGAAGCATTGCTCGTGCTTTGCTGAAGAGATAAGGAAAACAGTGAAACATGAACTACTTTTTCTGATGTAAACCAGGCAACACTGGTTTATGCTTCAGCTGGTTGAGATTTACTTAGATAGACTGTTGTTTTGAAGGCTGAATACAACCGCTGCTGGTAAACATTTTGAGGACCTCTGTTTTTACGTTCAGGACAAGGTAGAAGTTCTGAATTCCACTTCAGCCGCATCCAGCTTGAGCCGTAAAGTGGATAGCTGTACTGGGTGCAGGTAGCAAAGCTTTGGTAGCAGGGCACTGCAGGGGTGGCCTTGGTAAAGAGAGGCCAGGGGTTGCCCCGTGCCAGACACAGCCGGTTCCAGACGGCTCCACAAGACCCACGACAGGGCACAGCTGAGCCCATCACCCCCTTGTGCCACGTGTTCGCTCACTGAAGGGATGGAGTGTAAGCTGCCGTGGCAACAAGGGAGCAGGAGAGGGGTCTAGAGCAAAGCCGAGCCTGAAGAAGTAGGAGGAGTGTGGTTTCCCTAAGTGTTTTTGTGCTTTTTTCGGTTTTTCTTCTCAATACCCAAATCAGTAGTGACATATATATATATATGTAAATTGGCAAGAAATTAATTTTCCCCAAGTTGAGACTGTTTTGCCTGTGACAGTAACTGGTAGGTGATCTCTCCGTCTTTATCTCAGCCCACGAGCTTTCCTCCTCCTGTTCTTCCTGTTCCCCTCCCCAAAGGCAAGACGGAATGAGCAGCTGGGTGGGAGGTGGGCCTGAGGCCAGCTCTACCACAATAGCTTTGAGATAAGAGGACTCCATCTGTCTTTCAGCATTCCCTATTTTACTTTTCCAATTAAAACAACCCACCTATTCTATAAACTGTCAATTTTAACTTCCAGATTCCAAACTCTTGGTTTTTTACTATCAGAAATGTCAAAATGAAAATAATTCTTGTTTTCCTCTCAAGTAGGAAATGTGGGTCTTTTTTTTCTGCACTGACCCCTCATTCTTATTAGGGCTTAAGATACGTGATAGTTGGGAGCCCTGATTTTTTTCAGGCACCCATCTTTCCTTAACATCATTTATACAGCCCAAAGTTGGCCTTCTGAAATCCACTCCCAGGCCTTGGCGTTAGAACTTCACAACACCTAATTATCTTTCTTAAAAGCCTGCCCTACCACCCAGAAGCAGAATTTAGACAACATATGAGAGACTGCTATAGCTAGACGGTCCGTGTCTATTACATAACATCTCTGGTAAAAAATGGGATAGCTCCTTGCTGGACAGTGTAACGGAAAACACTTAAAATACTTTTTATTGCCACTTTTTATTAGTTTCATAATTTTTCAACAATTTCTGTGACTGTCAAGGGTAGGACTGGAGAATGCCCCTGAAATGTTAGAGCGCTGTATGTTGTTACAACTTATTTCAATTATATCCCGCAGCCCCAGGCCTAACACCTAAAGGAGTGGTAACTTTACTGGAATGATCTTTGCTTGGTAAGCAATTTGTTCCACCTTAGTATTTCATGCTAAATGCTCACAACTTGACTAATTTAAAGCAGACAATAATTAATGAGGCATGAAAAAGCGCCACTGATCTTCGGAACATTTAAAAAAATTTTTTTTATGCACATTCCATTTAGTAGTTACTGCTGTTCTTTCTTGAGTGTTGTGTTAAACAGGTGTGAAAAACAAGGAATAAATACTAACCAGTAAGCTCAATTTAGATGAGACAAAGTTTCCAGAAACAGTCAATACAGGTTTTATTGTTCATTTCAAATGCAAGAAGAGAACATGTCAGCACTAAGTGAGGCTAGCATAGAGGAGTTACAGAAACTAAATTTAGAAGAAAATCAATTACAAACTGTGAACAAACTAATTCCTGACAAGAGAAATTATGCTGGACCAGCTCCCTTTTACTTGGCCCTAAAGCAAAGCCTTTAAAAATTCTTTTAATCCCTTACCTACCTACATCTTCTCAAAGACTACTTTAAGCTCCTGTTGATCACTCCATTCAATCTTTTTCCTATTTTTTCCAAATGTACTTTGCATTTGCATTGAGTTGGGAGCAATTTCTCTGTTTAATATATTCTCACCTCTAATATGGCAATGACTTTTGCTACAAGAAATGCAACTTTAAGTTACAGGGATTTAAACAAAAGTCTTGAGTGCCTGTCAAGATGAAAAAAGAACAAAAGTGTGGATCAGAACACTGACAGAAATCACCCCAGGTTTTCATGTAAGTGAAAGAAGAAACCTCTGAAGGTGTCTGACAGCTAATTCAGACTTCAGAGTTTGGCATCCTCCCTATTTCACTCTGAATTACAGTGGATCTTCTGTGTCTTCTCATGCATCTTTCCCCAGATGAAGGCACATTTGAGAGTGTCCCAGGAAACTGCAAAATGGAAACTTCCAAATAGAAGCCTACTTTGTGGCCATTATTAATTTTTAGAGCACATGGTCTGATCCATTCTTAAAAAAAAAAAAAAAAGTGTAAGTCTCTTAATTTCAAAATAGATAAATAATTTGGGATAACTTCAGTAGCAATAAAGAATAAATGAATCTTCTTATTTATGTTGGGATGAGGGAGTTAAAAAGATAAAACTTGATCTACATGGATACCCAGTGGCAGTGGGTCTTCAGGCAGCGGCCAGAAATGTTATGCAGCCTAGGTGTTTACGGGATTTCTCTGAAGGTACAAATAGGATAAACGTAAACTTCTTCTCTTCTTTAAGTCAGGAAACAATCAGGAAATTACAATGATAAAACTGGAAGTTAACATATTTAGACTATTTTAAACTCCTGAAACGTGGGAGTTCGTCATTACTTGTCTTTTTACTCTGTTCCCAAGTATATCATTGCTTGCTATTTCAAAACCACTTTAGAGTTAACAGAGTCAAAAACGATGACGGTCTAAGTTAGTGATCTGTGACAAGACACATAGAGGTCCACAGTCTAAAGCTCTCTCTGACAATAATTTATGTAGATCCCACATACTAAACTGCCACTGATGCCTTTGAGCAGTAGACACATTTAGTCTCCAAACCTGTCTGCACAGCATCTACCTGGAGATGAATCCTGCTTTCAAGGTACACTTTGATAAAGAATTTCAGGAATATGCATATAGATTGCTGCCATCAAAAGAAAGCCACTGGCAGCTGCAGTTGGTAATGATAAGTAATATGCTGATGAAAACAATAAAAATGGACAAGAAACACACAATTTGTGTCTTTTTCTACCAAGTGTTGCGGAAAATAACACAGTAGGAAGCCTCCTACCTCTGGAAAATAAGCTCCCAACAAATCCAGACAAGAAAGCAAGTCTTAAAGACTGACCTGATATTTACAAGATTCTACTCACTGTGGTTCTAAATAACCTTGTTGTTTCTGTTAAGTATTTACTACCTAGCATAAACATTTAAAAAACCCTATATAACTATGTCTAGCAATTGCCTTAAGAATTTAACACTAAATTATTTCTTATCCACTATTCTTGACATTAAATGTTCAAAAGCTATTCCCTAACTATTCTAATAACTGCTACAAAACCGTACAATTTGTATTTCCTAATTTTAGCCCAAAATTCCATTCCCAGGCTTATATCAGCAATCAGTATTAGCAGGTTGCATTGCCTGAAGGTACAGCACAAATAATCATTAAGGTCAGGTCAAACCGGTCAGAAAATTGTCTTTCCCTCATCACCTGTTGCACTTGTCTCCTAAGGAATCAACCTGCTTCTGAGGGAAAGGGAGATCTACAGAGTCCTACAGATGTTTTTGGGAGCTGCATAAAGATAAAAGGCTAGCGATGAAAGTTAATTTGGTGAGTGTTAGCTTTAACAGTTCAGCAGAAACATAGTTTTCTCACCTTCCTGTAACAGGTACCAGACCGATGTCTGAGGGCAGTTTTTGCCCACACAGGTCACGGTCACAGTGGGCTGCTGGTCACTATTACACAAAAGATTGCAAGAATAGCATACAGCTCTCAGGCTCTTCTCATTTTAAAACGGATTTTTAAAACAAGTCTCTGGAGGGAAGCAGGGTGACAGAGCAAGCTGCATGCTGTTGTTGCTATGACAGGCGAGAGCGTAGTGATTTACTAACCTGGAAAAGTATTCATGAGAACTCCAAATCCTAAGTAGATCGGAAAAAGATTTACGCAACACTGATGTCAGCTTAAAGGTATCTGTGCTTTTTTATAGCATGGGTGCTTCTCTACAGGACAGCAGCAGATCTGATTATGAAGTTTAGCCTGGGTAAACTAACATCCACGGTTGCCTTCGAGAATACACTGGAGATGGGAGGAAGCCGAAACATCTCAGTAGCTTTCATTGCTCAAGCATTATTATTATGGGCCTTCCTTTCCTCTGACAGCTCTGCAGAAAACCGTGAACAGCATGCTATCACGGAGACTGAAACTGCGTAGCAGGAAATAGTACATTTTCAAGAAGATCCTCACACAAAACTAAATATTGGGAAATAAAGGCAGAGGAAAAGTGATTCATCTTCCCCTTGCTCTGCAAGACTGCATATATATTCCTTTGACAATTCCTCTCTCTCTCTCTCTCCTTATACGAAGCTCTAATTAATGCTATGTGCTTTCACTTAATTATTTCCTCTCTTTGGGCCTTGCTCACGTGTGGAGAGAGATGGGATATAAAAATTGTTTCAACTCCGCACATGATCCAGCCATACACGTACTTGACACTAACAACTGTACTTTGCAAGTGTGACAAATTGCTTTGAAAAGCGACCAGGATTTCAACAGACTCTAAAAGAGGAATTATTTTTTAAAGATGGATTTTAATGACTCTTCCAAATATCACTGAATTATCATATGAGACAAATTCAAGACACGTTGTCACGGGTAATTAATCCAGTCATTGCGAATTCAAAATGGTGTGTTTAACATCATTAATGGTATGTGTTTTTCATGTGATGAACATATTTACTGCCCCATATTCTAACAATTAGACTCTAAGCAGCCACTTCGGTATGTAAGAAACATCAGAAGCAGTTTCCTCTTTTCCTAACCAATTGCACACAATTGCTGTTTAGCTATAACCAGCTAACAAAAGTTAATGTTGCTAGGTAAGAGAGGATTTTTTTAATTTCAAGAAATCTAAGCCACAACACCACTTTGCGCTTATAGAAGAAACCTCTCTATCAGAGAGGAACTTAGAAAATTTTACGTAGAATATGACAAAGTTAAGAGATGCTGAAAAACCAAACCCTTTACACTTGCTGAGAAATCAAGGCAGAAGGCAGTAAGACCTCCCAAGCCACTGAAACAAAGGATTACTACACATGGACTTGGTTTTCCTTTGTCTGTTCTGACTTGCGAAGCAGCTTTGCAAATGCGTTTAGCTCAAAAGGTGATATGAAAAACAAATGGTTAGAGATGATCATGGCATATTAATTATGCAAAAGAAGCCAAATCGAATTTAATCAGAAACAGCAGAGTCCAAACAGGAAAAATCTTCTCTTTATTTTTTTTTTTTTGACAGAGACGGTTAAGAAAACATTTATGGTAATGCCAGAGCATCTGCTGATTACAGTCAAAGCTGCAGGACGCCAGCATTAAATCACTGAACCATCTTGACGGCTTCTAGGAACTTGACTGTCATTCTAATAATAATTTGCTGTGAAATTGACTCAAATCTGAAAATTAGCCAGAAAATGTTTACAAAGAATATAGGTAAGAGTAAATAGAGGATACAAAATCGATTTGCATCTGAAAAAACATATCTAAAATAGATGTTTGGCACTCACATTTCAGAGCTCCATGTAAACTGTTAAATCTCCAAAAAACACTAAGTTCTTTAAGAACAGAATATAATTTTATCATCCATTTCCTATTGATTGTGACCTATCACTTCTTTTGTTTAGAATGGTTAGCATGCTTGTTTGTTTAATATAAACACAGATTAGCCATTTGAAGGCGGCCTGCACCATTTAAAATCAATTTTTAATTCCTGACACCTGAGGAATCTACACAGAACAATATACCTCATTGTAAAGCTTTAATTGATGCATCTATGTGCTGCAGAGGGTGATTACTTGAATGATAAGTATAAGAGACGTGTGATCTGGTTGCTAAGCAAATGTGAGTAAGAGAAAAAGCCCCAAGAAACGACGTAACGATGAATCAAGGTGGGATGACAGGATAATTATTCTATGAACTGTCATGTTGAAGGACTCGCAGAACATTGACCTGCACACGATCGCACATCAGAAGATTGCCTGAGGGGTAATTAAAATGATAATACACAAGTCCAGTCTGTCACAAAGAGAAAAATATATCCTTAACTTCTTTCTCTGTAGCATGCATGGTCAAACGCGTTCTGACATTAAATGTAAATGCTCGAACAGTGCAAGAATTCAGAGGACAACAGATTACAGCAAAGACCACTTAAGTTAGCATTAATACTTTCCTTTCTTCAGTCACTATGGGCATTTACCTAAATATTGTTCGCACTATGACACATTAGAGCATAAAACCTGTGAACTGACTTTCTGCAAGAAGTTGGAAAAAAATGTAATCCTTTCAAAATATGTTTAAGATTGCAACATAATACATTAAAAAAGAATTACTGTTGTGGTGGGTTGAGCCTGGCTAGCAGCCAAACATCCATCCGGGCTCTTGCTCACTCCCCTTTTCCACAGGGTGAGGAGAAAACAGAAGGAAGGCGGAAGACTCGTGGCTAGAGATAATGACAGTCTAATACAGACAGCAAAAGCAGTTTGCTAGCGAAGCAAAATCAAGAATTCATTCACTATTTTCCACCTGCAGGCAGATGTCCAGCCACCTCCTGCAAAGCAGGGCCTTGAGTCGCCTGGGAAGACAAATGCCACAGCCATGAATGCTGCCCCTTCCTCCTTCTTTCCCTGAGTGTTGATTGCTGAGCGTGACATCGATGGTGTGGAGCATCAGTTTGGGTCAGCCCTGCCGGTTATGTCCCCTTGATGCCGTTGTTTACTGTATCAGTTTACATTGGCCTACACTCCTCTACCAGCCCAGACTTTAGCTCCAAGCACAGACCCCGTGCCCACATCCCAGAAGCCTACTCTGCGTTTCCTTCTGGCACTTGCACAATGCGCAGACACATCTGAACTGCCTCTAAACCAGCCATCGTCACTCTTGTTCGCGGCACAAACATTCTTTACACTGTCTGTGCTCTCCAACCTGCTTTGTGGGTGAATTTTGCCAATTGTGTGGAATCACTGACGGTTACTACTTTGCAGTTATACTGGCTCTAGATGCCTACTCAGTGTAGACAAAAAAAAGCCACCAAACAACCTATTTTCAGAACCGAGCTAGGCTGTGATGGAAACCACTTGATTGCTCAGAAGAAAAATAAACTCAGAAATCTCCTGACTTCCCCACCCCCTCGTTATTTCCTATGTAATTGAAGATACTGGAAGACAGCCACTTAGGAGAAGTTCTGTGGACACTCTTCAGAAAACTAAGACCACTGAGAATACCTGAAAAGATTTTCAGGAACACAAGGTAAGCACACAATTTACATGTACATAAATTCACACAGCCAGGACGTTCGCAGGCTACTCTCACGTTGTATATAGGCATGACGATTGCACAATTCTAACAAGAGAAAATTCTTTTTCTCCCACCATATCTTAAAGAGATGCTAAAAACACCTTTTAGGAAACACACTACATATATTAATTAACATAATGACGCTTCTTTCTAGAACGAATATGTTCTGTAAACACATTGCAAGTTACTCATGTTAAATATGCTAGAGTTATATTCCCAAATCTTTTCTAGCATCTTCATTAGTGCTCATTTCAAAAGAGTAATGCTATACCCAAATAGCTTTAAATGCTTAGAAGGAAAACAAATGCTATTGAAAAATCTCCCAATGTTCAGTAGCTCACTGTGGTCTAAATAAAATTTATTAAAATGTATATCTCCAGCACAGAAGTATTAATTTCAAAGTAACGTCCAATAGAAGAAATACAATTTTCAGTTCTATGTAATAAACTAATAACACTTACAAATCTAGATTCTCAACTTTAGTCAGCAGTATGAACAGCAACAATTCAGAAGAGTCCAAAGACATTTGTAAAAATTTTGGAGCAAAAATACTAGGCCAGATATTTATACATTTTTACTTCACAAACATTGTAACTGAGAAAAACTATGGGGAGGGAAGCGGAGGAAAGAATATGCTCTACTGCTAAGAATTCAGCTAATGCAATCAAGAATTTATCTCTTAAAATTGTTATTTATCTCTTAAAAATATTTAAAAATTTATTTATATATGTAAAATTAAATTATTCTTTATCTCTCTTAAAAATGTTTGCTTTTTCTGAGCTTACTAACCACACAGATTTTTTTTTCCATAAGTTAAGCTTAAAATCAGGACAGTGGATATATTAATTTAACTCTTTTGTTATCTAAGAATATACAGTTTAAACCAAAAGGTTGATTACATTTGTGTAGGTGCATTTCCCTTCTCTTTAAACTAACAACAGGGTTTTTTGTGGTAATGAACACCCTAAAATATTCTCAGTTAAATTTCAAATCAGAAACCACAAATATAACTGGGCTTATTATAACCTACAACTATGAAATACATATAATTTGTTGACTACAGATACATATGCATTGCAACTACATAAACAAACCCAGCTCTTTTCTTCAGTGTTGTATAAAATTATTTAAAACAAGAGCACGTTTAGTCCTGCTTGCCCTTGTGCCTGACCAAAGGCTGTTGATCCCAGTGTGAGATTCACTGGACCAAACAAATTTGTGCTGGTTGCCTTAGGCTCCCTTCACTGTCAATGAGGAGAAACAGGCACGTCTAAACTGCGCTTCATTTCACCCTAATGTAGATACTTTAAACAGGTAAAGAGAGCTTACGATAATTAACTCAGACATGAACGCCTGCACGCCAGACATCTCCAGGTAACTTCTGTATCTGGAGGCTTCTGACTTCTGACTGCAGCAAAGTCTGCATAAAAGGTGGCCTTCCTAGCCTGGACAGTGACAGCAGATTGTGGAGATTCTACATTCTCTCTGAGGGAGGACAGAGTGCAGATTCAGGGATGTTAAGGCCTTACACAACATTATGGGTATCGATCTCATCACCTATTTAACATAAGCTATAGAACTTCACAAAGCTTTTTCCGGATGCATGAAGAATAGAACTGAAATAAATTATATTCCGGTTACTACCATGAGTAGTTTTGACATAAACAAGGGAACTCTGTTTTGCATAACATATTTGTACAATATACTGACAAGAACTGTGGATGTGAAAGTTGCCATTATTAAGTACGCAGCTCAGCCATTAGCAATCACAATTTTTTTCATTTTTAAAAATCCTTCATGTTCACTAACCTTTTTCTTAAGTAGACACAGATCTTATAGTTGTTTAGGTTTATATCTCTTACAGACTTGTGATACCCATACTTTTATGTAGCTTTGCCACTTTCTGACAAGCTTGAAACACACTCTGCATTTAAAATCAGGCTATAAAAAAAATGGTTCCTACTTCTGTACTGGTATACGGAATCCTACCCTTCACATGAAAATCATCACTGCTTTAAATTGAAGTTGGCTTAGATTTAGTCCTGGCCACGCAAAACTTACAAACTCTACTACAGTATATTCAGACTTCAGAATCTCTCATCCACGGAGGACTAAGTGTGTAAGTTTAGTCTTTAGTGATGAAGATATAAATGTGATGCATTGTATGGCAAGGCAACTCTGTGATTTTTACATATTATCCAGTCCTGCGTGTTTGAATTTTTGTTAAGTAAGATAGCTAGCTTAGCAGATAAAAGAATCAAATGAAAAGTGATTTGAGTCCCATGAAAATATTTTACGAACTCTCAAAAAAAAAAATCTCGTAACAGTGCTTACGCAGAGTATGCAGCACGTTAAAAAAAGGATAAAAATAGTATGCAGTCATAAAACCTATAACAGCACCTGTTATTCAACATTACTTTAATTCATATACTCTCATTACCATTCAAAATAAGCAGTAAACAAAATATTTTCATTAGATCATATCATCATATTTTATGCATATCTTAAAGATCATTTGCCTCTCACTTGTAAACGTACTAAATATGATGTTAAATTTGAATTATTCCATAAAACATAAAGCCAAAGAAATAGTAAAGAAAAGCTTTAAGGTTCCAACATGGGAAAGGAAAGAATAATAATAAAAAACAACACATAAAGGTATTTCTGGTATGAAATAATTACATACATTTACTTAGGATTCAGTCTTTTGAAAAGACCATTTTGATTAGTCTTTTACACTATGTTCCATCTTCCATTGAGAAACTAATCCAAATGACGAATGGACATCAGAAATAAAATAGAAATGCCATTTCCCTCATCAGATTATACACAGCTCCACATTCTTTCATGCATGTAGGAATGACTGTGATACATAAAGATCCAGCTGAAGTGTATTTCAAATTTAGGAGACACCTTTTTTATAGCCAAGTTTATAAACTATTTGTAGGTAGCTGAGATTGTTTTGTGCTGTCCTAACTACACAAACTACATAACTTCTGAGTGCAATGCAAAGCGTGGGATGTTGTCTACAGATTCTACACACCTGCTAGTGCTGCACTTCACTACAATAAAATCTTTGCAGAGTATGGTAGTCCCCGTGCAGAATCATTACGCCTGACTCTGCAGGACAATAAGGGCAAAGAGATTGTACTGTCAAGGGACTAGTCAAGGGAAAAAGGCAATCTTCAGAGCACAATTAAAAGCACATACTTCAGATATCTATTGCCTTTTTTCGATTAGAGAGAGAGCCTAGCTTAGATTAGTTTTAAATAGATAGTGAGGGCAGGCAAATCAGATCCTATGTAATTACTGTGAACGTTATTTACCTGCTTTGCATGTATCTAAAGCTGCCTGAGAACTGCCAGCTTTGAACAGCAATTTCTGACCAATACTCTTTAAAAAAATGTGTTTTTTTTCAAACAGAAGTGGTGTATATAAGTTGGATAGAGACATGGGTTGAAGTAGCTAAATGGAGTATATGACAGACAGACACCGTTAAGAGTAGCGTTGTAGATGACTGCGGGCTGGCTGTAGAGGAGGCACTGACACCACTTCCCAGCTAGAAAGACTGGCAAATCTTGGAGTGGGAGTCCTGACCTGCCATGGAAACTTTTCTGCTATTCAGAGAACAGTGATTCTTGACTGCTTTAAGGGCAACATGAACGTCGTCAAGAGGAGACTGTACTTCTTGTGTTACTTCGGTAACAAGGAACTAGTTTCAGCTGCAGTTCTTGGGAGGACTTCATTCTAAATCAGGTCATCACGAGAGGATAGCTTGCCTTCTAACCCTGGGACCTTCACCAGTTCTAGTTTAAACCAACTGTTTTCATTTGTAGTTGGTTTTTAATGGCATTTAAGACTTTTTTTTAAAAGATAAATTAGTAAAATAGTTAAATGTAATATAATTACTGTGAGATACAGTTAATGATATATATTTATATATAGATATTGACTATATATGAATCAGCACTGGATGATAAAGCATCTTGGGAAGAATTAATGTAAACACAATGCATAAGAGAGTTATGGAAGATCGTTTTCAGTTGCATCTGATAGCATATAGGGAAAGGAAGGATAGGGAAAGGCAAGACATCCACATTTATGTTTATATAAATCTAGGGCTCAGAACAGCACTTAAATTTTGTGCAGACCTATTTGACTTGGGGACATGAAATTCGCTAAACAGGAGTGCTGAAGGGGGGTTGGACCCACAGAGGTCCCTTCCAACCCCGAACATTCTGTGATTCTGTGATTCTGTGAAGTTACAATACAGTAGGATGTTGAGTCCACTTTAAGAAAGCATTCACACTTTTTATTTTGAAAAAAACATTGTAGAAAATATATAAATGAAGAAATCATAAAACTATGAAAAAATCTCTTGATGTTATATATTTTTTACTGATGCTTCATAATGCTTCTCTTTAAGTCTAATTAAATGTGCTTTATTATTACCAAAGCATGAGATTTCTTTTTTTAATTGGGTTGCAATTATATAAATCTAGATATAGACTCAGGTAAGCACTTTATTCTCAAAAATACATTAAATACATCTTGCTATATTTATTAAAAATAAAGAAAATATTAAAAAATGCTACTGAAGGGTAAAGCAGAATTCAAACTGTTTCATTGAATAAGTGCCATCATATTTCAAAAAATAACAATGAAATGCAACGGCTGATTGAAGATAAATATTCTCATATTTCATCCTCACAAATTGAAGGAAATCGCATTTTAATCTTTGTAACTACTTTACTAACAGGTTTTCTTCCTATTAATAGGAAACATCACATTTGTCCTCATTTGAAAATTTGGTCTTCAGTATTTAATATCCTGTGTTTGATCACTTGGAACTCCTTTATTATGCTTTTTACTACAGAGAAACATGGGTTTATAGTAGGATACATACTGTTGCAAGTAAGACTGGTAGCTGTATCACCATGCATTGGTAGCCAGATTTTTTTAACAAAAGAAATTGAGCAGTAGGAGGGAAAATGTCCTTATTTAAGACTATAAGGAATACTCTAATAGACAGAAGCAATTAAAAAGATATGCACTAGTACACCTTTTAGAAACAGGCATTGGGAAATGTCTAGTGTCCAGTGTTACAGACATTAGACATCTTCCTGTGGAAAATAACCCTCCAGAGAAATGAAAAACATGCAAAACACAACTTGCTCTGGATGATACTGTATATGAAGGATCTTCAGTTCTTTCAATATCAACTTTCATCACTGGCCATAAATACGTTTATTATAATTATCACTGTGCTACCTGATGGCTTCCTACTTGGAAAAAAAAATAGTACTCTCTTCATTTTCACTGCATTTATTACTTTTAAGCAGTGGTAAGAAAAAATAATTTTACAAAGTAAAGAAAACCATGCATAACTGCTTTCCTTCCCCCCAAAACAACAATAATGTAATTTAAATAACTGCTTATTTTAAAATATTAATATTTAATTTTATATATATATAGCTTTTAGTTGATTTCAGTTAAAAGAAATACCAGACACTTATTAATGGTGCATAACTGTAACGTAAAATTAGGAGCAGTTTAAAAACCTGTCTCTTGACGCAGTTACTGTTTCACAACAGGAGGAATAATTTCTTGTAGAGTGACATGTTCCCTTATGTCACAGCTATTCTTCCTTTATAAAAGCTGTTACTTTGATGGGGAGGATAAATGCTTGCCATATATTACTATGCAGTCCATTACAATGGGTTCATTCATATTTATAATACAATCAGTGATGTTGATGCGATCACTTTAGACTTCACTGTTATTTCAAACAAATCCATAACTGAGAAAAAGGCAGGCTGTTGACAGGAGTTAATGCGGGTTTTACTCTGTTTACAATTGCTTTCTAATCTACTAAATGGCTGTGAAAATTGATGCACTGTTAGAAGTGCTTTTATACACTACTACAGATAAAGGGCTGTTGTACTGCAGTAATCTCTGCAATGTTAAATTGAATTTTCGACAGTGGGTTTTTTTTATTTTTCCAATTTGAATGTGACAAGGTAGATTAGTCAATTTATGGTAAGCTTAATTCCATCAATGCAAAGCATTTTTTCCATCTTTATTAATTGAAATGCCTATTACTGCTAGGAAAAAAAAAAAGTTAGAGATAGAACTTGTAACTATCACAATATGTACTTTAGGGAAAATTTCCCAGGGGCCAAAGCATGGGCCAGAGTCGCTAAACATTGCAAGCAGATTTGTGATGTCTTGAAGCTACGCAAGTGAATCCTCAGTAGGTAAAGCATAGGAGTGCAGCTTGCAGAACTGCTCAGCTTCCCATGAAGGCAAACAGATTCTGCTTAAACATCACAAAATAAAATTTAGGATTGGATGATTTGCTAATAAATAACTTTCCAGTGGGATTATAGGGAGAAACATAAAGATTGTGTTTTAGTTACGACCCATGAAATCACAGACACAAATAAGTCCAAAGAATGTATACTTTAGTTTACCACCCTGAAAACGAAGTCAATCGGTTTCAGATTTCCCTGATAAAGGAGGTGCAAAGAAATAGCAAGTCTGCTGCTAATATGAAACAGAAGCAAAGTCTTTAGTATGGTAGAATAGGTGCCCTAAAAAAATTCCTGACACACTTCTCTGAAATGTCTGGTGTCTCATTAAAACCTGAACCTAAGGAATCTAAGACAAAATGTCTTTTTATGTTAATCAAGGAGCTGCTAATTTTCTATGCGAATATGAAAATATTACTAAAAATTAATTAACAGAATTTTTACATGGCTTCTACTGTAAAGAAATTCTTTATATGCAAGATATTTGCATGTCTAGTAACTTTAAAATCTGCTTACATGTTTTAATTCTACAAGATTTAATAAAGAGGCATAGTTCTCTCAGATAACAGAATAACTCAGGTTGGAGGAGACCTCGGTTGAGGTCATCTGGTTCAAACCCAGCTTCAAAGTGAGATACAGTTGTTAAGTTGGATCATAATTTTTTTCCAAAAAATAGGCTGTTAGATATAAAGATTCAAACTTCATAATTCAACCTTGGTGACATTTAATCGCATCAGCTGAATTCAGTAGTCAAACATAACACAAAAATGCCCACACATTTTGTGCAGGACAGTATAATTTGGCTACGCAGAGTAGTAAGTAAAATTCACTTAAACAGTCTATCAAATAAGGGACACAAATGTGTAGTAATCAGGCTTCACGAACAATAAATCTTACAAAGCATTTTATTTCTCTTGGTTTTTTCTTTTTTCCTACATAACTTATTTTCTTGAATGCTCACTTTTTCTTCTCTCAATTTTCAAAAGAAAAAAGGCTTAAGAGCTAAATTCTGTAATTCTTACTGACTCAGACAAAGAATAACTATTAAAGTTAAGTGCTACTAAGTCTTACGGATTCTGCAACAAAAAGAATAAATGAAAGCTTGGTATGTAAAGACTGAATGACTTTAGAAGATGACAGAATCATAAGAAGGTACTTCTGGAGTTTCTTTAAAAAGTACTGTGAATGGTCATCACTTACAAGCTATCACTGATTGTTTAAAACTACCATATTAACTGCAGTTGCAAATGGAATTTCTTCCCCTACCAAATTAAGTAAAATACTACACGAAGGGGTTCTATAGAAAAGTGATTATCTTGCTTGAGCAGTGTTAGGAAAAAGGAAAATCTGCTGCATACCTGTCATTGTCCCATATTATTTTCTCAGATCAGGTAACACAACCTCTTAGGAACAAAAATATTTCTTCAGATAATTAGCAGGCATCTTCTAAATGTCATTAAGCATTGTTTCATCCAAACTTGCAGTTATTTGTGAAACACAATCAAAAAAGCCATCTATTTTAGCAGCCCTGCTTACTTCAAATACTGTCTTTCTTCGCAGCAATACCACAAAAACTGTTTATGTTCCAGTCTATCATTTCAGTACAGGTTCTGCTCTGCAACACAGCATTATACAATGTTGCCTTCAAGTTTTCAGACAACTAAAGCACTCCTCTAAAACTATACTAGAACCAAAAAGAACTTCTTTTGAAAGGTAGTTTTTGAATTTGTGAAAATCAAAGAAAATCAGTAATCTTATTGTTTGGGACACTAACCCAGATTAAACTTAGCCTTCCCTAGCCTAGAGAGAATGGAATCTCCTTCGTTTAGCCACAAAGTTGAGAAAGTTGACATTGGAAGTGTCCCTTTTGGTGTATTACAATATACTTATCATATAGCACTTCAAAAACATGGCTGAACGAGCTATTCCTAAATATGACTGAAAGGCTTCATGATCACAGAATCACAGAATGTTCGGGGTTGGAAGGGACCTCTGTGGGTCATCTAGTCCAACCCTCCTGCCGAAGCAGGGTCACCTACAGCAGGCTGCACAGGACCTTGTCCAGGCGG
>Ga0065711_1026462_pt1 | contig 69507 bp, 43 predicted proteins | sample Hoacrofraction12_FD_59098 | JGI IMG/M metagenome (GOLD analysis project Ga0065711, IMG submission 59098) | Hoatzin crop microbial communities from Cojedes, Venezuela - Epithelial fraction 12 v2 (version 2) | ecosystem: Host-associated > Birds > Digestive system > Esophagus > Crop | place... | reverse complement strand
GGTGCGGAGGAGAATGGAAAGAAAGAGGCAGAAACTGGTGGGTCGGGATAAGGGCAGTTTAACAGAACAGCAAACAAAGGGAACAGTAACAACAACGATACAGATAAGGAGAAAATACAACACGAACCGCACAACAGACCCTCTCTCCTGGACACGACCGGCGCCGTGCACTCTCGAGCCTCAAGTGAGTCCCCGCCGCGCCGCCCCCCCAAACTCCTCTCAAACTCCCCAACAGTGCTCTAAATTGACTGCTTAATGGGAAGCTTTCCTGATTTATTAGAGAATTAAAATGAGACCTTGAGAAAAGCCTCCTTCTGTTCCAGATGTTTGCTGATGAGAGGGATGACATGGTCTATCTCTGCTGCTGGTCCAAGTTTATCTCGACCTCCACACCAGTCTTCATCCCGTCTGTATTCTTGCTCCAAGCTCTCTAATACGCTGCACACCTGAAATATGCCCATAGCACAATTGAGTTATCTACAATCATAATCAAGAGGAATATATTCAGTAAAATTCTATGACCAACAACATTTCAAATCTAAATGTTTTGCACTATGGGCTATGGCATGGATGGTAAGCGGGTATGAAACAGGCCCTGGACAGAACAATCTAGCAGTTCTTCTTACCCTTAGAGATCTCTACTGTTTGGGATGCAATTCATTGGTTTAAGGGTGCTAAATCCTTCTTCTCTTCCAATGGATAATCAGAGGGAAGCTCAAAAGATTGAATCAAAGCAGGGGTCAGTGTTGGCCCCAGCGGATCCTTCAGGAAAGCATCCCTATTCTGGCAATGTACTTTGGATGTGTTAAGTCAAGGGACTTAGCACATAAAGAAAAACACATGCTTAAATACTTTCCTGAAATGAAGTCTGAAGCTGGAACTAATTCTGTTCAGCTGCATGTTAGTTGCTCCCTATACAGCTTTTGCAAAGACTGATGGAAAACAATAGACATTAAATCAGTGTTGCAGCCTAGGTGGATGCAGGTGTTTCACTGTATGGGGCTTCCTCTTCTATCTTGGTAGAACGATGGGAATGAAGTAAACAAACCAACACAGCCTGAAAACTATGTGTGCAGTGGCCTTGGACAAGGCTGAGTCTTTTGTGTTGCAGATCCTGAGAATGATTCTTAGCGTCCTGTGCAGACCCGAAAAAAACACAAAAGTTTTCAGGACCATTTGGAACCTTCCTCTTCTCTTCCAGAGAGCTCTTCCTACACATTCCACTGCTGAGGTCACTCAAGATCCAGTCAGTTATTGCTGGGGGTCCAGCTAACCATGTTCACCCTTTTCTCACTCACTCCTGCAACTTTTACATGAACACAGTTATAATTCACAGGACCCTACATGCTCAAGAGCATAGTCTAGAAGAGACTACAGCATCACCCGCCAGTCCTCCCCACTATCACAGGCCATTTTCATGTAACTCCATGCATGAGCACATCAAACTCAGTTTTAAAACTGATGAACTGAGGTGAACTCATTGACTTACTCTGCTGCCAGGCCGTTCAAGGACCTTATGCATTTGACAATCTGAAATTATCTTCTTGCTTGGATGCAAACCAGAATTTACCCTCAAACATGTATTGGCGAGCAAGTGCCCCATGTGTTAGTCAGGCACAGAAAGGCATTTCCATTTTACTTCCTAGTTCTTGAAAACTTTGGTACTTTATTGGACTTTGGTGACTTAAAAAATGAAAGTAGATGGACTGCCTGGTGTCCACATCTTTTCAGGAAGGATGGTCCCCACACATGGAAATACCATGTGTCTGTTAAGTCGATGAGAGACACTAGCATAAAGTGGGCTGTCAATGAAGTCAGAGAGAAACTGGGCTGTTTGAAAGACAGGGCTGCACCAGCTATATCAAGAACATTGAATGCTTGGGGAAGACAGGCATGAAAAATTTTGGCTGGTTGTGACAGTCTCTCCGCCCTTTTAGCTGCATTTTCTAGATATTCAGAGAATTCAGGATCCAGCAAATTACTCAATCCACTGTCATCCAGTCAGGGAGCAGACTGTTAAGGACCGTAGATCAGTCATGCAGCCCAAGAGAAGACAAAAGACTACATGTAACAGTGAGTCCATGAACATTGAAAGACTGAATGATCTTTTCCCTAAACAGTTGCTGAATAGACCCAACTAACAAATGAACTGGTGGGCACTACAATATACTTGTCTTCGACTTGGAAACCAGAAGAGAGACTGAACTGATAAATTACTGGCTATTCATATTTTAGCCAGCACATTTGATGGTCTAAAGAACTAATGAATCCCTTAATGGTTGTCATTTCTCACAGTCCTCCACCTGCAGTAATTCTTTTCAATCTTGAATGCATCAGGGACCGTAAATCTGTTTGAAACTCTTCACAGTGAAAGACATTCATTATAAGGAATGAATTCATCTTAAACAATCTTAAAAATGCATTAAACAAATGACACCAAACAGTGGCCCAAGGATCATCTACAGCCTCGATGTTAAGGAAAAAAAAAATCTCTTTCCATAATGATATATTAAACTGTGCTAAAAAAATTCCCATGTCTGGTTCTCTAATTGAGGAAGTAGGGTGATAACAACAATAGTAAATTTAATGGAAATCACTGCTGCCTTTTGTATAAAACTACAGGTTCCTGCAATGGCCATGCTAACATAAACTGCCTGGCTTCAGTAAATTGCATCAGGCAAGGCTATTTGAGTATCTGCCCTATGACATGAATTCTCACTGGCTACAGTATAAATGGCACCTGTTTGTGCAAGGGATGAATAATCCCACCACGCCAGCAGCCAGCTGGAATGTGTTTTGCAATTCCTAGACACCTGGTGCGAAGTGAAGTCAACAAATAACAGTTACTGCTTTAATTATCTGTGTTGCAGATGGATTTAAGAGAAATCCCTTCATACCTTTTTTGTCGTGGTGATGTTTAACTACTAGTGACAACACTGGCTAGTACTGCTCACAAAGTAACAAGTAATCAGTTGCAAGCAGTTCTCAGGGAAAAACAGATTTATATTCCTCAAAATTAACTCTCATATCAGAGCAATCAGCAGGATTTCAGAAATCCTTCCCATTGGAAAGGGGACAAATAAAAAAAAAAAACAACCATCAAGAATTACATTGCTTCACTGATAACTTTAAGATGAATGTGTTTGCAAACTGCTGCCTTTTTTGTTTGTTTGGGTTTTTTTTTTTTTTTGTTACAATACTTGTCAGAGAAACAATTTTGACTAGTTCAAACTTTGGTTTCCACATGTGGCTTATCATTGCTATGCCAATGGAGCAAATGTCATTTCAGTTAATTTTGCCAATGCTGTGAGATCCCTTGCTGACAGAAGACCCTCTGCAGTCAGAGTGGAAAACCCACACCTCCCAGAGCTGCTACATTGTGGAGTGCACTCATGTTTGTGTTTACCAGCTGGGAGTCCTCTGAGGACTCAACACTGGCCCTATAAAGGTGACAGAAAGCTTTCTATGCACCTAATGTGTGGATGGAGACATGCAAACATATGGGCAGCTTTTAAGGGTGAGCAGGGCTGATTAAAGCCACATTCTTCTTACTTTTGGGATTACTCAAGGAAAAGGGAGAAGAACAAGCATTGCTCCTTAGTGGTATTAGCAGAGCAGGTATTTAGAACAGTTCATCACTTTGGAAGAGTGGAGAGATTGCACCGCTGATCTTGGTGAGAGGCAAGACCTTCACACTATGCATTGGGAGCTAAACCCCAGGCTGTAGCAGTATGGTATGATACAGATATGAGACTGTTCAGCTTACCTGCTCAGAGGTTTTATAGAAGGCCACCGAGGCATTGACAAGTTTAAGCCTGTCCTCCATCTTCAGCATCAGCTGCTGCCAGTGCAGGGCCACCTTTTCGGCACACTCTCTGATAGCATCGGCATCGTAATGCCCAGCCTGCAGCAACACTTCAGCTTTCTGCTGGACCTGCAGGGCACTCTGGTGTGTCTTCTGTAAGGAAGTGGCATGAAAGAGGGACTGTGTATGAGGGGAGGAAAGAGAGGTTGTATAGATGTGCCAGATGTATGGTAGAAAGGTGAAGCAAGGTGTGAGCATGGAGATGCGAGAGAATGAAACATTTTCAGAGTTATGTTCAGTTAATTATCTGCAAAACATTTTAGTGTCAATTATGCATACACATTTGGAACATATTGTTAAAGCTCAGGACAAGCAAGCACTGGGTAAGATGGGTTAGCTCCACCGATCAGTTACTGCCCCTTGGGCAACAACGTGGGGTGGGTTCCCAGCACTTCCTTTTTGACAGCCCCAATACAGGCAGCTGTTGTTCTGAGCTCCCACCCAGCCTGTACTCAGTGCTGACTACATCCCACACAATCTGCAGACACAAACACCAAACAGCTGGGAAACTATGGGCCTAATCACCCTAATTTGACTCTTGCCAGGCAGTTTGCTGGCATCAGCAGCTTTACTCATGTGCGTAATTGTCCTGTCTGCAGAATACAAAACTTCAACTCCAGAAGACATGAAGATGCCTTACTAAATGGCATGAACTATATCACAAATATCAGCCCCTCAAAATATATTTCTGAACGCCAGTTCACTCGTATTAGAGCTACACTAGGCTACCCTTAAGGGCAGAGCTGAGTGAAGTCAAGCCAATTTCTCCACTGTTCCCCAATTTACTCAGTAGCCACTTTCTAGGCAGGACTGAATCATCTGCCCTATTCCTCACCCTACACCAGCTCCTCTCAGAGTAACCAAGTGTTGGTTACACCTTCCTCTGTGGGTCGCCGAGAGGAAAATAGGCCCTGGCCCTTCACAGCCTCCTGAGTAACTGCATTCAAGCACGGTTTAGTCCAGTATTTGATTTTAATCTTCTGAACAGAAGCCCTAAAATCTCCCAAAGACTCCTCTGTTCTGCATCCCGTTTGTAACTGCTGCTGACAAATTCTCATGTGATACTTTTATGAACTAATCCTTGAAGATGGAAAGAAGCATGAAATCATCTGGTAATACACTGATGAATAATGCAATGTAGAGAAATCTATTAGCAAAAAAAGGACTAATACTTGGCAGAAACATTTAGGAAGATGTTCAAGAACAACTGGTTAAATGTAATATCCAGCTGCTTTACTGATGTTAGAGTTGTAGTACTTGTTTTAAATAGACTTTAAAGGATTTCAACTGAAAATCAATTCCACATCTAGAATGCCTTTAGAGAACAGTCTGCTCTTTGTGCTTTCATGATCTCTTCCCCATATTGAGCTTTAAACACTTTAAATATTTAATCTAGTTTTTTCTCCCATTGAAAACTTGTTTTCTCTTTACTGTGGCATAACCCTCTTCTCCCTCTGTGATTTGCATTTATCACCAAATATGAGTGCTTCCCCAATGGCAGCAAGCTGTGATAACACAGCCGGTGAGTGTCTTGTTCCCCACGGCCATCTGGTGATGGCAGCCAAGATGTGGTCAGCACAGCTTGGTACCAGCCAGCTCATACAGAATTGATAGAAAACTTCTTCCTTTTCCCTTACGAGCTGCAACAGCTGCTCCTTCCCTTGTCTGAGTGGAGCTGGATCAAAATAGGTCATTAGCTGAGATTTAAACTCTATACTCACTAGCAACACAGTAATGTATACTGACTTATTTAAAGTTTATCAGAAGACATAAAGACACTCCCCACCCCCCCAGTCAGGCATCTCCTCAAATATCTATTATGGAAATATTATTTTCATAGTTTAAAGTTTGGTTTAGTTTTGGTTATTTTCAAATAGATACAAGCCAGAGAAAGTGATTTTCCAGCTTGCTCTTTGTTCTGTGAAAATCTAACAATTACCATAATCTGGGAAGCATGTACACCTTGTCAAGCAGCAACAGGAGAAAGCCCCTTTCTCGCAACTGGAGTGAGCACAGCCTGTGAATGTGGGGTTCATAATGGCAAAGATGTATAGAGTACTGAGCTGAACTATGAGTCTTGTAATGCCCTACTCAGAGGAGTCCACAGCCCTCCACTACCTTCTCATCCAAAGGAAAGTAGCTCAGAGGAGGTGCCATTCCTCCTGCTGTGTCCTGGCCTTGTGAGTGAGCTAAATGAGTTGGCTCACAATTAGTTTTCCAGGGCCAGGTCAAAGATGTGTCACTCCAGGACAAGCAGGGGCAAAAGGTCAGTTCAGCAGACAATTCTTAAATATTGAGAACGTGGGTTTGAATTAATGTCTCTGCTGTCAACAAAAGGAGAGTTGAATGAAACAAAGATTTCATGTGAGAACATTATCCACTAACAAAGATATTCATAAATGAATGCTGCAAAATGATCTGCAAATCATGGATGTGGGAAGAAACTGACTTAACAAAATTTTCACATTTTCAGATCATTTTGTGAATTTTAATATTCTTACTTTTTTACCCAAGAAACTATCAGGAGATGCGTGAGTGTCATTTTCATGAATGGAAAGGCTGATACCTGACAGCAGATGAATTAGCTGCAGTGATAAATAACTGATTTCACAATTAATGTTTGGCTGCATTACAAGTTTAACAATGAAGTTGATTTTCTCAAGTTTTTATTCCTTCCTTTCCTTCAAGCAAGAAACAATTGATGCTGAAGAGATAACCTTTTGTATGATGTTCACCTGGGAAGGAGAAACAAAGTTAACTTATTCATGTTACCTCTATGGCCAGCTGAAACTGCTCATGCTCCCGCTGGAGCTGCTCAGCTTCAGAGAGAGAGCTTGCATTGACAAGGCTTGCATTCAGCATTGATTCACCATTCCTGATCCAGCCAAGCACCTGTAAAGAAAGGATTTGCTTACGGAAAGGTTGCTTCAGTACACAGGTTTATGTAGTCACCAATCACAAAATGCTTCAGCCTGGCTAACGAAAAGGTACTTTGCCCAGTGTGGACTCAGGCTGAATCAGTGAACATAAAGAAATCCTAGGATGGGGACTTAATGACATACATTTTTAGAGGGCAAAGATCTTATTGAAGAAGTTTTTGCTCGAAGAATTAAACTCTCAAAGTATTTATATGGATATTTGGATAGCAAAGAGCTTTCATTTCCAAGGTATGATCACAAAAATGAATGTTCCCCTATGCAAACACCCCAGGGCAAAACCACAAAGCGTAATGAGGGAGACCTGAAATTAAACATAAAGATCTCTCTCAAATTTCCAGCTGGAATCATGGACCTTGCAACTCCTTTCTGCGCCACTTGCCTGCTTTTCTTTCACACAAAAGTCAGAGCTGAGGGGTTAGGAGGGAGAGGACACAGTTAGCTTCCTCTGACATGGAGTAATGATGCAGTTGGGGTTTCCACCTGCATGCAGAGCTAGGAACAAATCCCAGGTTTAGCATTTTATATCTAGTCAAGCAGGTTTACTTCAAGGATATTCAGATTATTGGCAGACACGCAACCCATGCTGTAATGACAGCAGAATCAAATCCTAAATATACATAATTAATCCATCAAGCTTGTATTTATTCATTTAAGCAGCAACATTTTCTGCTTTTTAAGACATATGTTTGGAAAATTAGCACCCAGAACACACGTACAAGTTCTTTGCTATATTGTCTCAAAGCCTATTTGCTACCTGTGTGGGTGTCAAATTATTCCAATAAAGCCAGAAAGTTGCTGAATCCAATTCCCAGATGCACAGGAAATCCTGACTACCCAATCACTGCCCTAAATTTAGCTCGTGATTTACAAAGCTCCAAAATTGACTTTTGCTGCAATATTCTACACAGCGATTTCCCTTTGGTGCAATCATTTTCACCAAGTGATCCATTAAATTGTCTGAAAGAAATAGGGATTTTCTGTTTCAGTTTTTATCCCTACATTGTGCATCACCCTAGTTACAGCCATTCAGTTCCCTGTAGGGCAGGAAGATGAGTTTTACCTAGGAGAAAGAAAGGGGAGCGATCTACACATGTAGCTGACCCTAATTTGTGGATAATTACATTCTGCTCAGTACAACAGTGTGGAAGATTTAATTTGTCAGTTTTCTTTCTTTCATCAGCAGGTGTTATTCCTGTGGGAAATGTAACAAAGATTTAAAGGAAAAGAAATCGGGTTATCACATGGCAATCTTTTTGGCTGGCATTTTCTATAATCCATCAGACAAGAAAGCTACATTATTACCAACTACATGGTACCAAAAGCTGAAGTTAACCAAAGGATCAGTGTCACTGAGAAAGACTCGAAGTGATGAGATCACAAAGCAAGACACGCTTTCACGTTTTATACACTGTGATATATCCCGGCTTGGGGCACTTTCGAGTGCAGAAAGTACTGAGTATGTACACTAACACTGCGGCAACTTTTTTAAAATATTTTTTTCGTTTTTTAAATGATACAATCAGGGTGTGACAGTTGCAAATGTCAGTTAAACAACACAAAACAGGGCACTTCCCTCTTGGGAATGGATTTTGTTTGAGCTAAAATTTTCAAAACCTGCCACAGATTTTGATGCATATTTCATACAAATATCCGACTCTCTAAATAGCAAAAAAATCACTGGAAACCCCAGTCTTAGCAACTCGATTAGTGAAAAGCTAGCAGCAACAAGGCTGAGCAAGGAGGAAGAGGCACCATGCAACTGAAAGCAGCCAGGTTTCCTCCAGTGTTAAAGATACACGCGCACCCCTCTGTACATCTGTCTTGCTGCCTCAAAGTTTACCATGTACAGCGGTTCCGCCCAAGCACTGATGGGCTACATCTCCTCAGCAATGCTTACAGCACTCTCTCTTCTTGACCAAGGCTGCTGCCAGCCCCGAGTTGTGTCCCCCTCTCCCTCGCCCAGAGTGTGGGTTCCGGCATTTACTGCACTCCCCCTTCCAGGCCCAGTGAGCACCCAAGCACTAGCAAGTTTTGCTTGAAAGAACTTAAGTAATGACCCCATTCTGCTTCCAAAAGTCGAACACTTAAATGTCTGGGCCTTCTCTGGAGTTGCATCAGCTTTTTCCATAGTAATGTTTTTCTCTTAGGTTTTACTTTCCCCTCTTCTTTTCTGCGTGTGTCGTTTACATACAGTAAGAAAAAATTTAATTTGCATATCCAAAGCTTCTTAAGCCTAAGTGCAAAAACCAGTCACCTGCAGAGCCCTTCATAGTGTCACTAATTTGGAAGTAGACTGTGAAATGTTTGGAAGAGAGTATTTACACATTTGTATCTGGTTTACAAGATCTGCTCACAAATTGACTCGTATTTCTATGGTGCTTACTACCTTTTCATTAAAATATGTATAGAAGAGCTGCTAATAGAGGATGAAGACACTTCTCCAATCATTTCCTGCATTAATAGCTTCACCATCATCTGGCAATATGCAGACAGACCAACAGCAAAGGATGGCTTTAAACAGACATTTCCTACAAATTATAGATTTTATCAACCTTGTAGCAGTGATTAAATAATTCTGGAGTTAAACAAACCTCCAAAGACTCTCTTAAAAAACCTAACCATGTTTTTTATAATGGAGAAACAGAAACACATTGACAGCATTTGAGATAAAAGCCACTTGCGACTGGAGAATGGTTTCATTGCAAGGCATGGGTTATCTAACACAGCAACTCTCACCTTGGGCTCCAATTTGCTTAAAACAGGCTACTTCTGTATATGGCTCCTCTGTAATAAAAAATAGTACCAAATTCTTCTCAATGTCATACCCTGAAACTCTGCCATCTTCACTAAACACAGAATCAAATGCTACAGGAAAAATAAAAAGTGAGGCACTTCTTGCTCAGCCTTCCTTAAGAAATGAGCGTTCTGTGTCATGTAGTGTTTCTGTCTGCTGGTTTAGTTTAGCCAGAATGCCTTGCTTGATGTTTCTAAAAAAGACTTAAGACCTTGCTAATGTTATCTGTCAAGTTATGTTGGAAAAGATTTTTAAGTTTAAACGGCAAAATAATGTCAGCGAATCTTCTATACCTCTGGACCCTTTGCAGCTTCTTTGAGAGGCTCTTACTACCATAGACACAACTCCCAGCAAAGACACCTTCTGTTAATTTTAGCCATGTTCAAAACTGCATCAGGTTTCCAAGAGCTCTGTGACATTAGATCGGGGAAAAAACCAAATACATTCCGTGTATCTCAAATGACTACTTTTCATCATCCTTTGGGCATATTCTTCTGGAAGCAAATCTAATGCCAAACAGCAAAAGTGGATGGATAACAGGCATATGAAAAGGAATAAATACACTTCAAAACAACCTAAAAAATAAGTGGAGTGGGACATTGTGAGGATATCTGGGAGTAAATTAGGTAAAGTTCAACACGTGTCAAAAAAAGAAATAAAATATTCAAAGATAAAATAAGGGAATAGGGAAGCAAAACAGCTGCAAGTACAGAATTAAAGAGTTTGGTTTTTAAACTGATCTCTACAAGTCTATTCTACTATTACTTTTACATAAGCAATCCAAGCTCTGTAGTTTCTGTTGGAAATAAGTGTGATCCAAATGAGGGGAAATCAGTCTTGGGCAGGATCTTTCTTAATAACAAAGAGTTTGTGAATCACTGTTCTATACTATTCCGGCTCTAAAGCAGTTCACAGAACATCTCATTTGGAACTGTTCTGCTCTAATGGCCCCAAACTTCGATTCATTGTCTTGGCATTCGAAACCTTGGTGCCTACGATATAAAGCAGAAATCCCTGGTAAATGAGACTTAAATAGATAGAGACAGTTAAAAGACTTTGTATTCCATGAGCCATTATATCAAAATGCAAACACATGTACATGTAGCAGCCTTGACCAATTTTACTGTGTCAGCAGATCTTAACCACAGCTACAGTAGGTGTCTTGTGACAACCACATCTCAACTGATTCATAAGAGTGAGAGCAATTTGGTAATGAGATCATCCATCGTCTCAGATGCACTAAAATGAAAATGAAGGAAACCTGGACCAGATTGGAAATGAACTACAAGCCAAAATCAATATATTTCCCAATTTCACTAAATGGTTGGGAATATGACTCATCTACAGGAAACCAAATAGATAGGGCACAGATATATTTTAACTTGCCTCTTTCTAAGGGAAACTGTAACTGTGGTAATTTATAGGTTAATAAGAAAAGGGGTACTTAGTATTCAGCTGAACAAATAAAATGATTCTTCAGTGTTGGTTTGCTGAAAGGTCACACAGTAATGACGGCTCTGATGGTCCCCAGCTCCGTTAAGGAAATACTAATTCAAGGCAGCTGTTCTCTTCTCACAGTATGTATTAGATAGTTCAGTCCTAAAACCATTTCCTTTGGTTAAATTTTGTTTTGTAAAGTAGTTAAGGCCCAGCAGATACTTGATAGTGAGGCCAGTAACATCAGGTGCCTGCAGAGAGTGCTGCGCTGCCACTGTACAGCTCCAGGAGCAGCGGCAAGGCTGACCGACTGGCGCTTCATCCGTCAAGTGAGCTAGTGACACTTGGTCAGATCGCGATAACCTGTATTCTTAGCATTTCTGCTACACATATTACTCCTCTCTATTTCCTATCATAAGTTAAAATGGCTCCACGTCATCATAAATCTACCGCACTAAAAGCCCAAGCTTAGCTAAGTTGTGTGTAAAGAACTTTGGGAACCTATGGAAAAAAGGATACACTTCATAATCACATTAAGGTAGTGATTATGAATATCACAGAGGCTCTTTTGTTTCTGAAAAAAGCCAAAACACTCTGTAGAGCTCTGGAGCTTCATGAGTAATTGGCCCTCGATTATCACAAATGCAAATGATTACTTTTTAAAAATAAAAATCTAGGAGAGTTTTGTCCTACTTTCATTTAGGGTTGCAAAATATTCACATCAAACCGGACTTTGAAAGAAAATGTATGCACTGGTGTCAGTGCTGCCAGCTTCCAGCTTGAGAGTTGTCTGAGAATGAAGGATTTTTTGCAAGTAATAATAAAACAATTCAGGTAAAGCATCACTCAAACATTCACTTTTGAAGAAAGAATAGCTATGATCATGTGTACTGAGCACTCAGTATATTCTATTTTTTAGTAAACAAAGAAGCAAATTTTTTTCATTAATACCTTGTGGTACTTGAGACACATCCCCACCATTTGTACTGGTAAAATAGAAACCTGAATATAACAGTTTTCCTAAAGAAACCAAGACCATTCACTTGAAATCCAAACACACACTGAAGTGTGAGGCTACCTATGGATTAGGAAGCAGGAACTGTAGCATTGTCCTGCGTAGGAAAGGAAAACAAAGAACTGTGAGGCATCCAAATTAAATATTAGGGGAAAACTAGGGAGGCAGAACACAACTGCCTACACTAGGATGAAATCTGGGAGAAAGGCAATGTAACAACACTAAGATAGCTAAACAAGTCCCAGGATCTAGAGACCACAGACAGCATTTTTTATATCACCCAGATGTTAGATTCCTGCAGGTCAACATTTGCATAGCAATAAATGAAAAGGTGAAACAACTGTAATGTCATACTTTGACCTCACAGCTCACTTATCCTTTACTTTGGGTCAATTCTCCACAACAGCTGAAGTCTGGATCCCAAATCAAGTCGTCATATTCCCAGAGCACATGCAGTTTGAGCCCACTTCTCCAGTTGAGAAATTACGAGGTCAGTTCTACACTTAATTCCCATAACTATTCCTGAAGCCAAATATGTGTACACTAGAGGGAACAGAGCCCTTCATTATTTGTAAAGGGTCATGCTGCAATCTGTCAGCAAACCAAGTACTACTAAGGAAAGGGGCATTAAGATTGTCCACCTACATGTATGTGACTTTGGCAGAAGCTGGTTTAGCATTTTGCGTGTACATAATGGCTGAAACCCCATCTAAAACCCTTAAGCATGGTTAAAAACCCTCACCTGCTTAACTTCTGCCTGTAGGTGCCGGAGCTGTAGACACTGCTCTAACCTCTTGTGAGTTTGGTCAGCATTAAGCTCCAATTCATGCTGCTTCTCATGAAGGAATTCCAGCAGTTCTTGAACCTGTGTCGCAAGATCAATGTCTTTTTCACAGATCAGCTCAATGCCTGCAACATGTGGAGAGAGAGATCATTGCACTTATGTGAAACTTCAGTTGTTGCACATATGTAATCTTCAAAATTTTTTGCCACCTATCACAGTGATTTGCACTTCTCCAAGTAATTCTTTCTCACTAAGCTCTCTCAAATGTAATATTTGGCTTTCCCAGTTTCCTATTCTGCATCACTATATTTTTCTACAAAGCAGTATTTCTGTGGTGATAATTGCTCATCTCACCCATCAGCATCTGCCTCATAGGACATGATTTGCTCAAAAACTTGCATGAGTATCGAAAGCAAATTAGACAGAAAACTCCTGATTTTCTTGCAGTCATTTGTTAACTTGTACTTTCGAAATGCATGTTGAAAAGAACTTACAAGAGAAAACAGATGAGGAAGAAAATAGCAAAGTGAAGTAAAGGAAGCAAACTCCAGACACCAAATCTACAGTAGTGCTACAAGTGCATGGAACACCACAGTGCAAACTTTTTTTCCATCTGGGCACTTAAGAGGATCATTATCAACAATTTATTCTAAACCGACGTACAGTTCACTCAGAATTTTTCCACAGACTGACTTTTGTCCAGTCTTCGCACACTAGAGGGAAAAGATGGCTTAGTATCACATTGCCCGTCCCTTGCACCCTGCATGACATTGATAAACCCCTGAAAGACCTGCTCTGATTTCATAGCTGACCCTGACTTGACCAGGAGGTTGAAACAGGGACCTCCTGAGTTCTTTCCTATCTCCTGAATTATTTTATGACCCTGTGAGCCTTGCATGTAGTGGTTACATGAAATATAATGTAGAGATTCACATCATCTTCTTTATTACACTGGTGCAATAGCATTGGCGGGTACATTACCAGTCTAATTGTAAAAGTTTGGCCTGGAGGAAATACGTCATCCCATGTTACTGTAATCCCTGTGATTATAAACTAATAAAGACCAGACTCTTCCCTTAATGAGGTCTACTGAAATTTTGCCATTGGCCTCAATACAGGGAGGATCAGGAACCTAATATAAAAATAATCAGATTGCAGTAACGCTGAGAAAACACTACACTTTTCTCCAAAGCCATTTGATTTCATGGAATAATAGAGCATTAAGGAAGAAATGTGTTAATCAGAGGCTGCTGTACAAAAGGCTTGGACACTGTTTTTAAAACCCATTTAGAAAGATGCCTTTTCTTCCTCTTTTATCCTCCTCAGGGACTTGTGACTTTCTCTCTCTTGCAGCAATATCTACAGAGGACAGTACACAAAATAAATATGACCTTATGACTGACCCTGTCCCCTTTTTCCTCGTTTCTGGTTTTATCAGAAAAAGCACATGGGAATGCAAGTGATTGGCTTATTCCCTTTCCCAGCCAAAACAAAACACTTTCTTCATTACCAAATAAAGTGGAATTGCCCCTGGCTTCCCATTTAGAACTGGAAATTTAATATACGTTTCTATTCTTGGGAGTGACATTCCTTTCAATTGCCAGAGACCAGGCATTGTTGCTACAATTAGCGTGCATATGGTTCTGTATCCTCAGGACATGATGACTTCTTGTATGCTTGACTTCACCACACGTATTTCATATTAAATGCACAGTTCTCCTTCACGCACACTCAGCTGGTATGGTTTTGATTGTGCTAACTCATCAGCAGCAACCAGTGAACTGCCTAGGATGGTATCCAAGGGCAGCCTGCACTCCTTATGATGAATGATCTGCCCTTTCTTGCTTGTCATATGTCACGCAGTTTTATTCTACAGTGGCAGCGCATGCGGTGAGAGACCTTATTCTTCGCAGAGACTGGTTTGCAAAATAGAAAGCCTTGTTTTCAGAATAATTTCATACATACAATTTTTACATTGTGTTTTGATCACTAGAAAAGCACAGCTGATTTTCTGAGAAACCAAACTTGGTTGCCATTCACTTCAAATGTCTCAACCCATGCAGCAAATGTCAAGTGAAGGATAATAAATTGAAAATGTTTTAAAAAAATACTACAGAAACAAGTACCGAGCCTCACTGACTGGCATCCTACAAAACATACATTAGTTACACCTGAGCTATTTGCAATGTGAGATACTGTTGAGCGTGAGGAAGGGGTACTGCTTTTTGACCTGTACAAAACTGTTTTGAAACTGCTTTGAACCTGTTCTTAGGCTGACATATTAAAAGCCTGTGACAGAAAAGTTTAGTATCCTCTTCCTTGCAATATAAACTGTAGTTACAATGAACTATAAATGACATCACAAACAAAATGAAATAGATTTGCATTTCCCTTTTCAGCAATGCAGTGCTGGGAAAAGATGTGAATGATGTTAGCTTGACAACCAAGAAACAAAAAGGCTTGAAATTTCCATGTAACAGGTAGGGATTGTATAAATCTCCCCAACATCAGCTTTGCAGTGTATTTCAGGCTTAACTTTGATAATTTGCTTCTAAAACATAAAAAGGTAGCTCTGTAAACTACGAGCAACTCCTAACTGTGGTGCTTGTTATGACAATGATACTGACAATGCAAATGGACTTTAATGATCAAATAAAGTCATGCAATCAATTAATCACCTATTAGAGTGTAACTACTTTTAGTACCTAGAAGCAGAATGACTAAGGTGCGCACACTAATGAATTGCATGAACACGTCATCACTGCGGCTCGGGTCGAGGTGTTAAATCACTGCTGAATGAATCCGTACGAAATGGATTTCTCAGAAAGTCCAAGCTGCCACTTCAGGAAACACCAGGCCTGTTCAACATATCAAGTTCAGCATCCAAAAATCAATGTCCATTTTTGATAATATTTACCCACACATTTAGCTTTGTAGTAGAGCTACAATCAAACTGGAAAAATAGAAGGCAGGTTCATTGAAATAAAAAGTGCTGGCTCATTCAAAAGTCCAGTCTCCTTGAGAATATCGTTATACTATTTTCTAAATGCAAATATGTTTCCTGAAGGACTCAGATTTTAGTGAGACATGAAGACAATTTGAAAGTACTGTGAAATTTCAGAAAACACAACTGACTTCCAGATCTCACATAGCCCCTAATAAAAACAAACATTTCTTTGAAGAATAATTATTCTGATGGCAAAAACAGGCTAATCCAAACCAGGCTCAACCACATGTGCGGGAGTAGTGGAAGGAATCACAGGAACATAACTCTGAGCTGTATGGAGCTTTGAAAATACTGGACTTGCATGGATGCCTCGCATGCACAAATGCCCTGAGTAGCTGCACAGAGTCTGTCGTGGTGCATTACAGGACCACTGGATTTATTGTACCAACATGACAACATTTGCACGGATTTCCAGACACTCCACTCTCGTAAGAATCACTGCTCCGAATCTGCACTGGACATGCAAAAATCATGGGTGAATATCTAAAGCTTTCTTTTTCTACTTGCACAAGATTTCCAAGTGAAAAAGGCATCATGTGTGGAAAAAACCTGGATGTAATTTTATCTGACAGACTTACTAGCTTATAGACCTCCAAGCCAAACACCAGAGTGATCAAAATTGAATGAACTTCCTGTGTGACATGGTGAAAAGAATAAAGCTCAAAGAGAATTATAGGGAAGAGAAGAAACTTGGCCAGTTAAGAATGGCTGGTTAGGTAGAATGTGCCTGAAAAATCACATTTTTTTTCTGGCTTTATCTTCTGTGGCTACAGCTGAGTTTTGATAGTAGCAGTGGTGACACCGTACAATAGCAAGCAGCAATAGCAGCTGATTTCCCAGAACCCCTGCAAGCTCACAGCACTGGCAGTAAGAACAATCATCCCTTAAATTATGCACTGAACGACTATGATATAGGATTCAGGAAGAGGGAGTAAAATTAAATGAATTTTTTATGGAGTATAACTGTCCTTTATTGAAATAAGAAACAGTAGGCTCCCAAGAGCAATCTCTCTCCCTTATTTTGCCATTCTCTCAGCATTTAGCATTCCATGCATAGCCGACATGACCATTACCTTTGATTAACTACAGTTTCTCTACATCCCCATGAGGCTTCTGCTTCCTTGCCTTTGGGAGCAATGGATTTTTATTGGGTAGGCTTTGTAGAAAGTTATCTTAGATAATCTTACAAAAACATTTTAAAATTCACTGCAGTTAGTTGCTAATCTTCTGTCTGCAATCCAAAAAAGGTTGTTTCTAACTTCTTGACAAACACTTTTTTTTTTTTTTTTTTTAAAAATCAGTCAGTGAGACTCCTGATTGTGCTCTGTTCTGGGTCATATTCTTTACCTCCCATGGATTCCTACTCACATTAAGATTTTTCTAGGATAAAAAAAAAAAAATGCATCTTAACTGATGTATTAGGACAAGTTTTCTACCCTAGCAAGCCTGAAGCAGAGGACCAGGCACAGTGTGGGCAGATCTTACAGAAGCTCGCACACATGGTTCACGCAATGCACCGGATTGTCTAGTTCACAACATACTCTTGTAGCAGTCCTTCAGCCTCTGTTGCACGTAGCTTGCCAAATCAGGCTGAACACTGTCAGATTTTTTAAAGGTGGACGATGAGGTAAAATGTTTGCAAAAGAATAAAACTATAAAAATCCTTTTTATTATGAAAGTGCAGATTGGGAGGGAAAGAACAGGAATTGCTCTTGCTGTTCTCTCCTTCCAGACACTTAAGAAGGTTAAAACACTTCACGAGCAACATTCACTTCTAGACTTTATGCACTGATTAATTTGAATTATGATATTCCTTTTCCAAATGCAAAATGCAAGGATACAAATATTCTGATTCATAGGATGTCTTAGAAAGAGGATCCTGCTGTTGAGAAGCGGAGTAAAAGTATCAGACAGACTCCCTATCAACATGAATCAAGTCTGTCATTTAAAAGCCGATGCTAAAGGTTTTTTTTCATCCAGGTTGCTACCTTTAACTTTCAAGTGCACACTGAAAAGGAAAATTCCAGTATGGTTTATTGTATTCCCTTTTTATACAAAATAATTCCAATTAGATCTGGCTGGAAACAAGAGCTTCATTTCATGACAAGTTTCAAGGCTCTCATATTTGGATTCTTTCCCAGAGGGCTCTTGTATAACTAGCTTCTTTCTCCCTTCACTCTTCTCTCTCTCCCTTGGGCAGCATGTCTGCACCCTGAGATGTGGCACAGGAAAAAGGTACTCGAGCCTGTGGAGAAGGAAGTCAGCACATCTGGTTAGTTTGCCTCTAGTTGCAGAAAGGTTATCAAGCTTAGGAGTCTAAAAGACTAGACTTCATCCAGACCCGAGATCTGACTGGCCTGCTAAAGCATCTGTAACTCGTGACTCACTGCAGTGCTGGTTTCTGAGCTGGTGCTGGGACAAGCATATGCCAGTGTAACTTGTCTTGCCCTCCTCTCTCCATCCACTTTGGAATTAATCACAAACTCCAGCCTGCAGTTGTGAACTTTCTGGATGAAACTTAAAAGTCAGCTTTATTTGCTCAGTGAGTTTCAGTCTCAAAGAAACAGCAATTTTTTACATAAAATCCTTAATCAAAGAATTCCAAAAACCTGTGGAACAGTTCTGGGAGTGGAGATACAGGTATTGCCCATATTTACTTATGTCAGAAGCTGATGTATTTGGTATGCATTGGTGTATTTTTGCTTGATACGCATTTTTTGAGTTTTGGGATATTCTTGTTTTTTGGTTTTTTTCCTCATGTAAAATAGAAACCAAATTTTTCTGCTCACCTGAAGCCTGGACCTCCATGATGTATTGGTGTAAATCTTGCCCTTGCTGGATGACTTCAAAGGTCATGTTGTTCATGGCCAATTTCCGTTCGGTGTGACGCTGCAAACGCTGCTCAGCCAGAGTGAGGTCTTCTGTATTGAAATCATTCATTTGTCTCAGCAGATCTTCATTCCAGGCATCTAACTCTGCTGTAACCTTCATGGGCAGAAGACAGACACTGTATTCACTCAAGATCAATGAAAAAATCTTACACTCAAACCGTGTTTGGATCACAGAAGTACTTTGCATTTTGACTGTGATCTAGAAACCCCCAAACCACAGCCTCAGTAGACTTGGGATCCTGCCTGTTTAAGTCACTCTTTTTGCTTGATCCATGTGAAGATCCATGAAAAGATTAGCAGCCCAACAAGAAACCTGACAACTTTTTTTTCTCCTACACATTCCAAAGGGCACTGTAGGAGATGACCCACTATATTCACATGGATGGTAGAGATAATGTTTCTGAATAAATTCAATTCTCAAAGAAATAATGCTTACAGAATTGCAAAACAATTTGTAACACCTGTGACCATGTAATCCCAAAATGACCTGAATGGTTCTAAAAACATTTTGCAACACAGTATATATTACATATTAGAGATGGAGATTTATTTATTTATTTATTCTATCTTCATAGAATTGAAATTATAAGCTGCTTCCATTAAGCCCTAAAACAGGGGTAACTAATACATTTTCAGAATTAATATTGATATAGTGTATTGTGAATAGTATCTACCTATTATTTGCAGAAAATGCATCATCAGACTAAATATTTTGTTATAAATTTGCGAGTTAAATCCCACAGCACTGATTGCAGTTGTACAATGAGTCCTATGCTGTGCTTTCAGGGACTTAGAGTCTTTTATAAGGGTCTTTCTGTTGTCTTCAGTGAACTTGGGAACAGGCCCTGTATAACTTTTTTCTCCCGTGGATCTGAAAACTTTTACACTGGGGAATGAATATAACTAACTCGCTTCTACAGATGGGGAAAGCACAGCACAGAAACATCATACTCAGGGGATAGGTGAATCACCAGTAGAATCACAAATGGTACCCAGTTCTAACCAAAGACATATAACACATATAACGCACCAGTGACTCAAAGGAACATGCAAAATCTTCTGCTGCTTTCTTTGCTTCCTGATAATAACACACAGACTGATTTAGCAGTCCACTTACTTGTAGCTTCTGTATTTTACATTTTAGCCCACGAGTAGCCAACCGGTATCAAAGTCCTTATCTGGTTTTGCCTGTTCAGTTAAAGCAAGATCTAGCCTCCACCCAAACAGCAGTCTCACCTCAACCCAGATTCTGCCACTACAGACAAAAAAAGAGGGAATGTGCTAGTGACAATGAATGACGGAAGGGGGACAAGGAGAATGGGAATTAAATCATGCATATGGGCTAGTGCTGTGATGAATACAATTTTTTAAAGTATTTTAAAATTAGTAAATAAATGCCTGAATGCTGATTCACAGGTCAATTCCTCATAGCTAGATTCAAGAGAGCTAGAACTAAGTATCTAAATTCCCACTTGTGCACGTTATGATGTAGTCAAAAGTTCTCTGTTCTCACTAAAGGTGCTCTTCAGTGCCTGCATGCAGTGAGGTGCTTAACTTCCCAAGGAGCCAAGAATCAATATTTTCTGTTCAGTTTTCCTTTCCAGAAAGCATACATGATACTCAACACAGGCACAGGAAGGCAACCCAAATGGACTGACTCTCAGCCCTTCTCACGTTAGCATGGATAGGAGTACACAGTTTTGCACTAGAAGGCAAAAAAACAAGCAATTTTTAGACTCTTTTTTGAAAGAAGTAGAAAAGCAGATTTACTCAACCAAGAACCTGGGACCTCAGCTGCAGGGTGAAAGGCAGAGTGTGGACACCCTGAGGGGCTTCTATTATTCTTCAGCTTGTTCCATTGCCCATTCCACTCAATTACCTTTAAATAATAGCTATCTCTACAGTCTTTTTGGCCCCATTCCTGATCCCAGCAGCCTCTGATTCATTCACACGTCGTAGCTGCAGTTCCTGGACTGCAGAGGCTTGTTGGCAGATTTAACAGTTATGGAGAAATGGTCAAAGTAGATGCTGGAGAAGGGTTTTAGTAGATACATTTATAGACAGATCCTCAGCTAAGAGTAATCAGATCTGAGGTGGTTTTGACCTTATTTCAAACTACAAATAACAGAATGAATTTCGAGTAAGTGCAGGTTCCTACAGTCATGACAATAACACCTCAAGTTCAATGCAAAGACCTTTCTGCTCTTTCTAATGGAAAGGCATGTGATACAAGTGAATCAGAAGAATTTTATTTTTTATGATGTATTAAAAATATTGTCTGTTGGAATTCATTGCATTGATTGTCAGGCTGCTAAAACATAATTATTTGAAATTATGCGAGGGTTCACAAAGTACTTTCCAATTTTCTGTGAACATTCCCATGCACGCACACTCAGGAAGATGTCTAACAGCATTTATAAGTGACACTAATAGAAAAGATTAAAACAATCAAAGAGTGGGTTACATTAGCTTGCTTTGTCAGCCATGATGCTATGACTGGGGGATTCTGATAAAAATCCCTCCATTCCATTCATGCCTATGGACATGATCACCAGGACAGGAAAATGCAAATCTTTCAGAGGGCTCAACTGCCAGAGGAGGCAACGATGGACAGACAAAGGAATCAACGAGTGTTTCCACAAGTACACTGAGATCCAGTACTTCTACAAAACTGCCTGGGTAAAACTCTCTGCTCTGGTGCTCTTTCTCTTACTAACTTTTCTACTTGGCTTTGGAAGGAACACTGGGCAGCATTGCTTTTATCAGTAAATCTACAATAACTTCCACTCAAGCACAGGGAAATGGCTGTTCACGACTTTACTGCTTTTTGCCCCTTGGGCATGAGTGTCCAAGATGGGTCTCTAGCAGAAAGGCACCACCATTCAAGAGAGGGATTGCATTCCATGCAACCAATGCACCTTCTGCTCATGTCAGCAGCCAGCTTTCACCAGGCTCCCCACACAAGAGCAGCTGCACCTAAACATCTACCTGTCCTATTAGCCATTGCAAGGCACTGAAGGGTTTATGCTCCATTATTCACGCTCCCCAGTTCAAATCAGTGGTTCCAATTAAAGAGGAAAGGATTGTACAGGCAGTTAGGAAATGACCTGAAAAACTTCTCAGGATGCAAGGCCAGCCCATGGTGCTCCATGTCACATCACCAGAACCAAGGAACAAGGGCTAAGACTGCACCTGAGTGGCTCTGGACAGTCGAACAAGTCTAACGGGGCTTGTTAGCCCAGTACCAGCTCTCCCAGGGCCAGGAGCACAGCCACCAATGGAGCGGAGAAGGAGGGAAGTCGCCTCCAAGTGGGGCTGATGAAGGGGTGACAATCATCCCATGTGCTGGGTTAGGGAAAGAGAGGAATGAGTCCGGCACAGCAAGCGGTGGAAGATCACCAAATTCCTCAGGCGAAGTGTGTACAGGAAGGTTGGGTACATTGCTCTGAGTAACTGAGACAAACAGATGGCTAGAAGGGAATCTAAAGCACACAAAGGCAAGGCAGCAATAGCAGAGCTGTGATAACAACCCAGGTTTCCTTAATCCCAATCTGGTGCCCTGTCCCAGAGACCATGCTGCTTTGCATCCCTCATTAAGACATTTCCTTTTCTGTCTGTACAGCCAATGCTCAAATCTCAGCATTTTCTGTACTTCAAACTGGACCATCTGGAAATGGTCCCAGAGTCTGAATTTGAGTCCCTAACTGGTTTGACTTGGGTATAGAGAAAATGATTTATTTGTCTTTGGGAAGAAGGTGTAATTAGGCAGCTCTGCTATCTGCAGATATATATTTTTCAAGTCTAAAAAAGGACTCTGGATGCTTTCACAGGCATTGACTTCTGCGGTGAAACTTGGACTGTGTTAGACTAAAGTGTCCTATCTCCTAAGCTGTGGTAAGAACCAATTGCACTGGGCCTGTGTCAGAAATTGTCTCATAAATGAGGCTCACTTGGCCATGAACTTGTTTAATTCCCTTCTGACCCTGAAGAATGCCTGATTAGAGTATGCTCTGTTCATCTGTTAGATTTTCGGTGGGAACATCTGACGGTACTTCTTATGTTTATTCATTTTACTTCCCAGTGTTTTGTTTGTGATTCTAAATAGACCTTGGCATCCCTCAGATGCCCTGAGAGAAGAGAAGCCCGGCTATGGGAGAAGCCCCAAGCTCTGCTCTGTTCAGCTGTTGAATGAGAGAGAAATTGTACCAAAACAGCGGGGTTATGAGAGCAACAGTGGCAGTGCACAGGTCTGCATTAACAAAAAAAGCAGACTTCTCCCCAAGTGCCCACACTGTTCCAAGGAAACCTGCACACATGCCTCATTGTCAGCCACAGTCTGGCTGACTCCTTGGAAAAAGCCACACCCCTTTGTTGAAGGTCATAAGGTTGGTGGCCAAGAAACAGCGCCATGTTACTAAAGGAAGGTCAAGTGACCCCAGAGTACTAATGAGAAAGACACGACAAAGCTATTGATTGACACTGAGCCTAGAAAGCACATTTCTTCATTCTTCACCTGAAATATTTGCTCCTGGAACCATGATAACAGGAGGGGAACTAATGCTGGTAATGAACCTAATCTAGTATTAAATGGGCTACCTAAAATGTCCTTATCAGAGCAGCAGAGGCAGCACAACAGTTCACTTCAGCACATGAACAAATACTGGGTTTGTGCTGAGCTCCATGCTACTATCATAAGGCTCTGACAGATACACCGACTACGTCAGCCAGGTCTGAGTTTTATGCAAACAGAGCGACCACAGTCTAGACCACATTCTCTTTATGTGCGTCCTCCTAAAGCAGCAACTTAATATGCCCAAATTCCCACTGCTGCATTTGCTATTTCTTGAATTTATCATGTTGCAACACCAGCAGACAACAGGACTGAAGGGAGAGAGACAGGTTCATCTTCAGTTCTGAAGAGGAGAGGTATAGAGAAGAGGTACTCAGGTGAAAAGTAATAACAACCACAGCAGCAGTTCAGCTATCTCATGCCTACATTGCAGCCAGCTTGTGAATTAGGCCAAAGAGCCTACCTAAGCTGCAAACAGCTGCGCTGCAGGCAATTTTACATCTGCAATAATTTCATACCTAAATCCTAAGTATATTTTATTGATGCTGCTGCTGAGATTTTCTACAAAACGGTGCTGCTGAGCCTTGAATGTTGCTTACTTGGCCTAAATTCAGTGTTTGACACCAAAAGTCATGTTGTTTAATGCCAACCAGAAAATTTTGTTTACCAATTGAAGGAGGTGGAGAGGGGAAATGAGGAATCAAGCGAAAGAAAATAAATGTTACTTGGTGAATGAATCACACAGGAGCTGATATTTTGAAGTATGGGCTGAGGAAGGGCATATGAGGAGGAGGGAAAGAAAGTTCTATCTTGGGAGCAGAAGCTATCAACACAAAGGGAGTGGGCTCGTGAGAGGGATCTGAAAAAGAGTAAAGACGCTCGGGGAAGAACAAGCAAATGTAGGAGGCAGGTCGCAAGAGAAATGATAGCGCAAGTAGGAGGAGGAACAGAGGTGACAAGAGTGGGTAGAGCATGGGGATGAGGCAGGACAGGAAGAACAGTCACACAGGCACAGGGCAGATCTGTGCAGAACTCAGAAACAAGAAAAGGGAAGATCTACCTCATTTCAAGCGGAAAAAAAGGTGGGAGGCATTGATCTGGGATAAACAAAGAGTGAGCGTGGATAAGAGGTCAGACGCGATCCAGGAAGGAAACAATAAAGGTAATTCTGATTCCTGGATGCTGAATGAGTATCTGCGAGTGCAGAAAGAAAAGGGTTTTAATGGAGCAGGGGAGACCAGATGTCTAAGGCACATAGTAGAGACTGGGCACCAGGGGTACCAGGGGCGACAGCACTCAGCTCTGCTTCAGCGTTCAGGGCAGACTGGAAGAGCAGAGGACTGGATGTGACAGTATATGTGGATCCACGAGCAGATTGCTGCTGAAGGTATATGACAGAGGAGATGTAAGTAGGAAAGGGTGAATGAAACTGTCACTTGCACAGATCATGTAAGCAGAAAGTTTGCTATTCCTCTTTCTCAGGCCTCAGTTTGGGCTGATGCTGTGTAGTATGACAGTACTGTCACCCATTTTTGACAACAGACAGAGATGCCACACTGCCTTAGCAGGGACCTGGGCCACTGAAGTATGAAAAGGCTGTCACAGAGATGATTCTGCTTCAGTGCTCTTGGCTTCTGAATCCCAAAAATATCAAGAGAAACGTGGAAATCAGAGATAGGGTGCCCGAGAGCTTAGTGCGTGCCTTCCCTTAAAATGAAGTGGTGTGCAGTTTGAAAACTAGGTACATATGAGAAAGAAAAACAAAAGCTCACTGAGTGTGAGACATTACAGGATTCCAGCTTATGAACAGAAGAGGCTGAAATTTTTCTTACTGCTCCCTTTCTTTCAAAAGTATCTCAAGATCTCTGTAACTCTTATTTCTAATAAAGAAGCTCACAGCTGAGTGTCAGCTATAAGTCAGTGAGGGGTTATAAAACAACTTGTACCTTCACACAGACCGCCAATTCCCTTGAAAGATTCTGCTAATGTTATAAACCTGGAATGGGAAACTCAAGTGAGTTGTAAATAACAGTGAAGTAAACTACTGTCTGAAAGCTGGCTCCTGCTCCCTTCTAAACTCATGCTCAGGGATTGATGCGAACAGCCAGAAGAGCCAGCAAGCAAAATCAAGACCAAAAAAAATTAATTAGCAGGAGAAATGAAGCCAAAGAGATTGAATGGTGGAAAATTAGATATCCACCAGGTGAAGACTTTAGTAATCATGAGGCTTTTTGAAAGATAAAAAACAGCATACAAGATCAAATTTATGTTGTTCAGTGGAAACCCCCATAATCCTTTTCAGGACTACATCCTGGCCTAGGAACCACATTGCTCTAAGACTACAGTGCATAGGCTCTGTCTGGCATTGCACAGATTCATGTGCATTCCAGGGAACAAAACAACACACACAAGGAAAGGAGCTGGGCAGCTCTGGGAAAGGGAGAGGGAAGTTGGAAGTAACCAACAGCTATTGCCAGACAGGTATTTACAGAATCACAGATATTGGCTGACATGGTTCCTGTTCTTAGTCAGAGTTTTATAGAGGCCTACAGGTGAATTTGATTATCTCTACAAAAGATCTAAAGAAAAAAAACACACAAAAATATTCTGGATGGTAGAAATTTTGTTAGGGGTTGCAACTCAATGCACTTTACCATTCATTTCTTATGCATTTACTCAGCATTTTACTGTATATTAGCATTCATTCAAATAATGGTTAATAAGCCTTTAAATGACTATTTCTGAAGCAAAGGACAAAGTATACTTGAAAGATTTTATTGAGGATATAACTCTGGTATAAGACTGTGCTTCATACGTAGAACGTGCTCAGTGTGGTGCCAGCACTGCCTCCACGTCTGCCAGCTATTGTCCCTTGAGCCTTATTCCTTATTTTCTTGTAGTGGATCAGCTACCACATTCACATTGCACAAAATCTCCTGAGTTACTCAGTTGGCTGCATGAACACAGCTGAATCCTGCATCATAAAGAAAGCCCAACCACATAATCCTAATGATTCCATCTTGTCTTGAAATGTGCAACGACTTGGTAAAGGAATAAAACATATCAGGCAACAAAGTTAGACACGTTTTCTAAATAAAGAATGGGTTGTCACTTTATGGTTTTAAAACCTACGGCAGCATAGCCTCCCGTAGGGACAGCTAGGCTCTCTCAAATTTCTGTTATGCCTGTTTCCAGGTGTTGCCATAGTTTGGATTTCAAACTTTACCCCAAGAAGCCAGAGTGTAAATATCAGTCAATATAATGAGATTAAGGCAAGAAAGAACAGGCAGCACATGCTGTGTGCCTGTGTGTTCGTATCCAAATTCGTATCTGCAAAACCTGCCTTGACTCAAGTAGAACACAAAAACTGCCTGTGCAGCTTAGAAGTCCTAAATGAACGCAGCTGGTCTGCTCTGCCAAAGAAAAAGGCAGGTGGCTTCTTTTTACTTCAAATACTTTTCCTGAAGACAAAATGCAACAATATTTGGCAGATATCACTGAAGTACAAGAAAAGGTCCAATGCTGACTAAATAGATGGAAGTAAGCGTCGCTTGTGCAGTAATCATGAATTCTGAAGTTTGTCTGGACTCCAAACCTCTGTCAAGAAAAGAAGAATATAGAAAAGCTCAAAAACCAGGAGGGCTACAGAGCAGATGGGTACAGTGCAAGTAAAGGAAGAAGTGCCGAAGGAAAGTGTTATGTGGTCTATGGCATGGACTTCAGTATCGTTGAGGAACAGTAAAAGCAGGAAAGTTTCCAAAGAACAAATGTCAGTTAGACACTTTTTAAATAAAACTGAAGGCAAATCACTCAACTGCCATTTGTGAGTTTGAAAAACTCCTAATACTTTCAGTTTATGTTATTAATTAGAAAGGTGAGAGAGAGAGAGGGCAGTAGGAAAAATTAACAGAATGAAAAATGTTTGGTACCGAAACTGGACGGAAAGGGATGACACGAGATGTAGCTATTCTCTGAGACTGAGCTCTAAAGTGCAGCCTTCCCTAAAGCTGGTGGAAGCAGGTAGGCTCCCACAGCTGCATCCCTCTGGCTTCCACCAGAGAGGTATAAGTTGCTCCTCTCACCAGAGTTCCCAGGGAAGGGTCCTCATCACAAGAGATTCCCTGGAGCACAAAACCCCGAGAACCAAAGGTGAGAACACAGACCTGAGAGGGGAAAATGGGAGACTCAAGTCTTGACAAGACAGAAGAAGCAAAGAGAACAAAGGTGTTCAAGTTTGGGAGGTGGAGGGACCAATTTCTGCAAACTGTTTGCGCGAGTGCAGGAAGGAGGGAGATTAACACAGCTGCAGAAAGTAGAGGGGTTTTGTTAGTGATGTGTTCAATATGGCATTGCTCTTTGGACAGGTGGAAGGGGGCTTATCTAGACTAGAAAAGGAGAAATTCATTTGACGGTCATACCGGTACACACTATTTCACTGTTCTTAATCTATGCAGGATCTAGGCTATTATGGAAAATTAAAACCTAAATACATTTCCAGTGATAGCTGAAACTGCTTGTCTTTAGCAGAAAAAAAATACTTAATTTCCTGGTTTAAACTTTGTCATCTTTTTCCCTTAAAAGCTTGGAATAGTTAACCATCAAAAATACTATATGCTTTTTAATTACGGTGATGAAAAAATCTTTTTGCTTCTCAACAATGTTGTGAGATAATTTTATTAGGTTTGATGATGGCTTCCTACTGACTTGGAATTTTTATTATACAGCTGAGGAAACTGACTGAAATCTACTTTCCAAGGATCATTATTGTGTCAATTTGAGCCAATTCAGCTGTTGTTTGAAATGCATAGCATATATTCGTCATTCAATATTTTGTTTCAAATTGCCTTTTTATTATCCATCAAACTGTTTTTCTTGTTTATGTACCAAAAGTATTTATAAAATTTAAGATACTGAAGTGAATATATTTTTCATTGTGTGTTCAGTTATAAATTAAATGTTGTAATTATTCTAAAATAAAACATATTTTTCAGAAAGATGGAGCTTTCTAAATAAAATCGTCTGCCCATGGACTCCCTGTGAAGCATGTTCTCAGATTTCCCTGCAATATTAATCTTGCAGAGGGAATTCAGATGTTCTCATGATAAAAAATAGCAAATCTACAGTGACAACTAAGTGGTGATTTTCTTTGAAATCCTTTCTAGCTAATCTGATTTCAGAAGACTCTGAGGCCCATTTCCAATTTTAAATACCTTAATACATCACACCACTCCAAATGTGTCTGTGAATACACAGAAGCAGGATTCATGCTGAAACAAAACTGATGGATCCACATAGTATTCCCGTCTCTGGGAGGAGTCATATGAAGGGGACTAAGATAAGTCACATCAACTCCTGATGCTTTGGTTGCCCAACAGTAAAGCAACCCATGGTGGTAACGGCCTTTGAGATCCTCGATTGACAGACTATATACAAAGAAACAGAATTAGAAAACAGTGATTTTTTTTTTTTTTTCAGCTTTTTACTTAAATCAGCATAATTCTACGTTCAGACCTAGAATTTGCAGTGCAACACAGAAAGGCTGAGATCTTAGTGAATGACTTGCATGGATTCACCAAGTACTGCCTACAGATACATCTGGTTGTTTCAGAAGCACATACAGTTTTTCATTTTTTTTTTGCTTCATTTTTGAAAACACAGGTGCCATTTATAAGTAGGTACAAATACATGCATTCACACACCTTTTCTATCTTTAGAGTAAAAGTCTCAATTATTCAACAATTGCCACAGTGTTGTATCAAAGCATCTTCTATTTAAATATAGGAGATACTACAGTTACTGCAGACTCCTGAATTTTGAATGTAGCATTCTTAAGGCAACCACTGCTCACACAGCAGAGTATGTTATCAGACACAAAATACATACATTTATGTATTCATGCACACATATTCACAAAGAATACTGTCTCCCAATATCAAGGAGGCTGTATGTAACCACCAAGTAAAATGAAACTATTCTAACTCACACGAATAACAAGCACTGTAGAACAGACTTCAGTACAATACCTAACTATGCAGTCACAGCAGGAAATCTCAGATACTCCTCACCGATTTCTACCTGTAGCATCGAAGTATAGACCAAGACACCTAACCCCCCCCGTTTCCAGTCTTTTGTTCAACTATAATTCATCTTGCCATGTCTTAAAATAAACACTTAACAAAATATAACACAGCATTCTAAGGCTCCTATTAATTATCACTGCCCACCTGGAGATCACCTACAGATTTACAAACAATACCTTCAGGTACGTTATCAAAATATACCATCAAAACCACTTAAAGGTTCTCCATGAACTGAATAAGCATCAGTGGGATACAGTAGGAGGAACACAGCCCAGAAGGGACATAAGTGCTGACACACGGCTTTCATGGATTTTGTGCACAGGCTAATTTACATGGTGTTCTTTTTGCATCCTGTCTTATCAGAATTACAGCAAGTAATTAGTGAGATCGGCTAGAGTCTCTTTAAAGTTTCTCTGTCCAAGAATACCTCAATTATTAATGTTTTGATGAGTTTTCCGTCCAGTGCTTTTGATTTCAAAAGAGTAGTACAAAACGGAGCTGAAAATCCTTTTTTTGCACAAGGACATAAAAATATACTTTAACTTTCCCCTCTTTTTTTTCTCTGCTTTTTAAATAAATCCACTGTGATGCTTAAAGCCCATATTTTAAATATCCTTTCCTTTCATGCATAACATGTTTTTTCATTCAGTGGTTTAAAGCCAAGCATGTATCTGTTTGTATGCATCTATGTTTGTATCTGAAGAGACAAACCTCACTAACAAGTGATACAGAACTTTCATATCTCTGAGTGACTAGTGTCAATAAAGAGTTATAACAGGGGTATCTTATAAAGCTTCTCTGCAAAGCAGGCAGATTCTCAGGATAGTCAGTTAAGCAGACATGAATCTATTTCAGTGCATTCTAGCAGCGTATCCTAAAGCACATTTTTAGCTTCAAAATGCCAAATTTAAAACCTGACTGTAAATCACTGTCTTCCTCACTGGACAGCTGAGCACAATCGAACAGCTCCAGGTGCATCCTAACGGAGTAGGTTTACATATATTCCCTCTCCCACTGCTCCACCTTTCTCACGTCATGCAACCAGCTCTTACCTCAATGGTGTACTGTTCAAAAATCCGGAGCTGAAGGAAAATGTCTAGCTTAATCTTCCTCTCATGGAAGAGCTCTTCCATCTGTACCTGGGCCTCGTCGAGCTGCTGAAGGACAGATTCAATGTGGCTGATGGAGCTATTGTGTGGAGTCTTATTGTTGGAAACGGCTGAATCCCTGTTGCAAGGTAGAGAGCATGGTTAAAGCTGAGTTTTAAGGCAGGCAAAAGAGCAAGAACTACACATTAGTGATTCTGCGTGCTGCTGAGAAGCAAACCCAAGCACAAAGGGCTGAGGGAAGGTGTATGAAACACGCATATCTTCTACTCGTTGAAATCCTAAAGCTCCTGAGCTCGGCACAAAGTTTGAACACAGGAATCATCCTTTCTTGTGTCGTGACACTGCGACCTTACACACTTGGGGGCATGGGGGGAGAATGACACATCAGTCTCAGCAGCTCTCTTGAGGACTCTGGATGGCAATCCCCTTTAATCCTACAGAGCGACCTCCTCCAGCCTCCGCTCACACTGCCTCCGAGGCACCAAGCTCAGAGATGCTGTTAAGCCACCTGGACCTTTACCAGCTAATTCTGTGCATTTGTTTTATTACTTACAGGCTGAGTCAGAATTACTGGTATTTTAGACTAAGGGCTAGGGGTGCCTTGATTTCCTCTGGATTATGTGGTACAGCAATAGACACCAAATACAGTACAAAAAATTCCACTGAAGGAAAGAACCTTTCCAACACTGAGACAGACTCTGACTTGTTCTTCCACTAGGGTAAGTGAAATGAGGCATGCCTGTGAGAGGTCAGATACCGCTCCATCTACACCTTCCCTATACAGGCAGCAGAAGGGAGCCAGCCCTTTAACTGGTGGGTTGGCACCAAGGGGAAGTTTGCTATATTTCATAAAAGTCTTAGCATGGACATAGCACAGTCCTGACAGTTTCTTTTCTACTTGTGCTCTCACATACATTAATAGGCTCACCTACAGTCTGTTATATCTTCAATAAGTTTTTTTCAGTGGGTGTTTTATAGATAAAGTGGGTGTTTTATAGATAAAGAGCCTTTGCAGAAATAAAGAGCTGTAATTTATCCTGGAGTGTGTCACAAAAGGTCCTCCAAATTTAACAAGAGTTGGAAAGGAAACTCTTAAGTCATAATTTAATCTAGGCTTTGGTACTTTGGCTCAAACAATATATAGATGCAGTGGTTTTCTCAGTCCATCCTGCTCAAAGGCATGTGATAACAGCTGCATTATTTGGCATACTCAAACCAAGCCAACTGAAAACCCTACCAAATACGTTATTGGAAAGACCGATGCACTGCCAGGGTAACACGGTGAAGTGGGTAAGCCAGCAGGTCTTGCCCTCAACATTTCCTATCAGTCTGCAGTTCTGGCTTGGAGAAAGTAGGGGAGACAACTGCAAATCCAACAGCACATACTGGACTATTGGTGCACCAACAAACCCCCATGTGTGCAGCAAACCAGCTGACAATATTGGAAGACAAGCAAAATGTCAGGTAATGCTGCCAGGTCACCACATTGTCGCACCGGCACCAACTGTGGCTGGGAGTGAGCCTTCTGGCCAGCTAACCTGGAGTGCTGAGTAGAGGTGTTCATGGAGTCTCACCACTGCGGAAAGTGCTAGTGTGTTCCCAATTTTTAGGCTTTTATTTCCCTTTTCTTGGTTGAATTTTCCCTCCATAAACATCTAGCAAAGCATTCGAAGTTTTCTACAGAAGTCGACTGAAATTCTTGTGCTTTGCTCTTTGCAAATGATCATCACGTAAGGTCAGATCAAAACAATGTACAGTCTACTTAAATGTTAACGGCACACTGTCAGTGAGCATAACAGAAAAAAAAATTGTAACCTTTTACAGATACCTTAAATTGAAACTAGGCACTGACACACAGAGTCATTTTAGGCAAATTTAAAACACACCTTTGAGGTACTAAGGCCATAAACCCCACATTATTCTGTTTTCATTATGTGTCTTCAAGGAACAGAACAAGAATTTGGCTGAACATTTGAAGCCTAAGAATAAAATTAAAAATACAGAATACTATTAACTGCATAGTAGTTTGTTCTTTGATTGTGTTTGACCTCTTTTTCCTAAATACTTTATGTTTGATACACTGAACTTTAGATGCTCCAGCATTATTCTGAAGCAAGTAGTACCAACTTCCCTTGCATATAAGGGAACATTACACCAATATTACTCTCTCCAGATGATATGGTTTCTGCTCCACTCTGTCAGTCTTGTGTTTTCACCTTCTTGGTGACCACAAGGTCTCTCTGCCTTCGCATTAGAGCTGCGCATAGGAAGGATGAATGAAGATAACAAGGTGAGATTTTGAAACTACAATTTAATCTGAGGCCACATTCAATCAAGTTCTGTTTCCTTCAGTCAACACCTGTCTTCTGTAAAAGGGCATGAAATATGTCTTCATTCAAATGCAGGATTATTCCTTCATATATTATCTAAATGACTGAATGAATTATTCAGGATTAGTGTTGAATAATCTCTCCTGGGATCCAAAGAGACTTAGTTTTAGAAATTCTTTTTCGTTAAACATCTAATTCCTCGAATCAAGCCACACTTGCATTTCAGTGGCTGATGGAATACCAAAATTTAAGTGCAACAGCCTGGTATTTCTTTACAGTCTCCCCAGATAAAGCCTCGACAATCCCTATATAGTCTGCTTTGAGAAAAATGTCCTTCCAGGAAAAGAAATTTCAAAGATTGGATGCTTCCAGCACAAGATTTCTTGCTCTGTCTGGTGATGAGAAATTCTGGGAAAGAATTCATAAAAGATCCTTACTAGTCTCTGAAAGGTAACGAATTAGAGTTATAACATGCAGGGAAATTACTGGACAAAATATAAAATAAACTCTGGAGAACATAAAATTAGCCTTAGTGCATTGCTGTTGAGTTTGTTCAGAACATAGGCTGTGATCCTGAAACCACTTGCAGTGCTTTAACTAGGAGAAAGCTTTGTGAAACATACCCATCATCAAATGCTTATAGGCTGAACTATTGTAAAGAAAGCAAGATATATAACTCTTCACTGTCTTTTTCTTGCCCCTAACATTCCTGTTCTTTCACATCCCACTGGAGCAAGTCATTGTTTTGCCTTTCACAGATGTGCAAAAATATTGCCCGCAGCAGCACTCCTGGAAATGCAGTTCAAAAGATTTGTTTTGTGTTGACTGCTGAGAACGATGATCACCTCAGGAAAATACTGATAAGGAAGAGTGAAAAAAGTGTTTCCAATGCTAACCATTCTTGGTACAGCATTGCAAGCCAGGCCTGTTATATTCCTCATAGGTATGGTCTCCGGATTCAAAGAGTCACTGAAGGCCCTGAAGATCTTCTGTGAAGAGTCATCCCAGGCATTGTATTCAGCTCGTTCAGGCAGCTGAGCTTTCCCTAAGCTATCTGGAGGAGACACAGAGTGCTACTACACAAATGTTCTTCTCTAAACCAACATCTGTGCTTTCAGAAATAGGGACAACAAATGCAAACTTTTTCAAGGCCCTATTAATTTTATTGGGTTTAACCTGTGCTATGACATGCTTGATAAGAGTGGAGTATTTCATTCTTTTCATTGTTGTGGTGTTTGCAATCGTCAGCTATTCTTCACAGCAGGTACAAAGTGATGCACACCGTGAAATGCAATGCTATGTTAAGGAAAGATTGCAGTAATTCCGATTTTTCCTCCTTTCCTTTATCTACATTTTCTTTACTTTTGCAAGCAGCGACAAAAGCTGTTAGAGTGGGCACACACAGAGGTAGTTTCATATTTTTCTTACACAGTTCTGTTTTGCTTTTTGAAAGAATCCAGGATCACATTGCAGGCTTTGCAGTTAGTCAGAGTACTCAAAACCCACACTTGAGTCAGAGATCATCTTGACAGTTGAGCTCTGCAAATCTTTGCATGTGTTCAGGGCTGCTGTTCTCCAGACAACTGTTCTCTCTGTGTTTGGTCTTAACTTTATCAGAATCAGGGGATTATTTTGCATAAATATGCCCACCCTGTTCCACCTTGCTCACTGCCCAGAATACAAGCCAGACCCCAACAACACCGCTTCTTTGTTAAATACAGTTGCCACAAAACCTGTCTTGGTATTTCACAAACATTTAGGCATGACATCAATTCCAAAAAAGTCTCAAACCTGAGGCCACCCTTACTTTTCAAAGACTGCAACTAAGCACTGACTATGTTTACATTAAAAAAGCTGAAGTCCCACATGCCATCTCTCAGTTCACCTCTTCCCCTGCATGACCTTGCAGCCACTACACCAACCTTTCTCCAATAACTGTTATTCATACTGATGCTCCATCAACTTCTCAGCCCCAAATATTGCCCTGGCCACTCTCCAGCTCCACGTGCTGCATTCCTACTGACCTAGGTGCAGACAAAAAGCCTTTAGGTCAATCCCACAGCCACCACCAGGACTACTTACACACAGACATCTTCTGCAACACCACAAGCCACCCCACACTCCACCTGATGTGGTTACAGGGGGTCCCTTTCTTTGTGGGTGTTGATGCTTAAATGATGTTATGCCAATAGATGGGATGAACAACAAAAAAAATATTTAGTCCAGAATTTCAAAGCCATTTTTGTGATCTCATAGAAATACCCTAAACTTTGCAAAAAGTTTCCTTGTTTAACAGGTAATTACCATACAGATGTTTGACTGACCTGTAATGGCTGGCTATACACACATTCTTAACTAAAATCCCCTCCTTCTGGCAGCTCACTTACCATACACAGCATGTTTCCTTCCTACTTATCTCATCAGCAAAGGTGAATGGATGGATGGAGCCTAGCTATGTCTGCTCCTGATCCTTCCTTTCCAACTCAGATGTCGGCGAGCAATACCATAGCTCAAGTCCCTTGCGATGCAGGCAAGCCACATACAGCAAGACTAGGAATTTACTCAGGCTCTCCTGTGCTACTGCCTAGGGCTGAACGATAATAATTTCAAATGTCTAATTTTTGTTTCTGACCCAGTAGACTCTGCATCCAGAGTGGTAGCAAAAAGTGTAGAGGAAAGCTCAGCAAGTGGCTGTAGTAGACAACTCAAGGAATCCAGGAGAGCTCTAAGGGCAAAGCTTCATCAGGGCACTTCGTTATCTACTCTGCTCTAGAGCACCTTCGGCTTTTCCCATCAAGGCACTTGTGGTTTTCTGCATACTTCTTATATGAGAACTGGAAGCATCGGATCAGGAAAGCTTAGGGTGAGGAGGATAACATAACTCTCTGGGACAGTCTCTGGTGAAATGCATAAGACCTGGCAGATTTGCATATTATGCATGTATACGGAATGTACACACTATGTACATGTAGATAAGGGCAATCTGTAACAATACAAAGATCTAAAGAACAAGTGATGTATTGGACTTGGTTTTGAGCTCAGCAACGTCACTAAAAGGCAGGAAAACTCTGCTGCTGTCAACAAAGTTAAAGCCACAAAAAACATAGCAAATAAGAGCAAATGAGAGAGATCTCACAGCAAGTTTTGTGTAAGCTTACTCTGCAAACACTCTTTCTACTACACTTAGAGATTACAAAAGCAAAAAAACCCCAAATTCTTGGAGGCAGTCTCTTCAAGTATTTCAAATCACGTAAAAAGAGCTGGTTTAATTCATAATGCAAGTAAAACAGCAGTATAAGGCCTTCTTTGACAGTATGAATAAAGCTCACTCGGACAAAGATAAATAGAAGGGTGCTGCATGCAAAAATGAAAGAGTGAAGATTGTTAGACGTGTATATTTTATGAAGAGGAAAACACTTCTACATCAGGAGCAACCATATAAATCACAAGGCCTTGGCTCACAACTATTTAACAATCTTCTATAAATACCAACTAAAAATATTCATCTGAAACACATTTGTTTCAATTCGCTTCACTGTGCCTATAAATAATCTCTCTGTCATACAGAAACCCATGCTGATCCACTGACTGCTCTAACCAGTCCACACAAATCACTTCTTGCAATTTCAATATAATACTCAAAGCACTTGAAGAATAAATAACCAAAAATTAATAAACTCTCTCAGTTAATCCTAACTTACAGTTCCCTATTTATGCACACCTAAACTACAGCATACTTCATATTTCTCAGCACCTGTCCTCCAGATGGATGCTTACCTGAGCTGTTGGATTAGATCTTCCCCTTCTTTAATAACATTGAGAGTAGCATCCAAGGTGGCTGTTTGTTGCTGCTGAAACTGCTTGATAAGCTCCTGAACCGCATCCACAGAGTCAGCACAGACATCCTCTAAGAGCTCCTTCTGCAGATCTTCCATCCATGTCCACAGCTGGGAAGGAGGGGAGGGAAATATAAATCAGAGAGGGATTGAGATTTAACCCTTTTGCTCTCTAATTCCAGATCAGTAAGCATCAACTAGGGCTGCATATTTCACATGAAAACTGACCTAAAGTTTCCAAAAACAAAAAGATGCATTGGTTATTTATTCTGGTTCATGCAATTCCATTTTAAGCAACAAAGTAAAATAAATATCATACCAGGTAATTTTTTCCAAAATTAATTATCATTTCAGTTTATTGTGTGACAATAACTAATTATATTATTCTGATTAACTCTTCACACAAGTAACAAATTACAATGCCCTACAGCTGTGATAACCTAGCCCTTTCAGGAGCTGTGTGCTATCAGCTGCTATTAATTTCACATGCAGCTCAAGTCTGTTGCAGAACAGACCTCAGATCTTTGGTATTTATATATGGTTCCAGCTAAAGTCTATGGTTCCTGCTCAGTTATGCCTTCCCAGGCAGAAGGTTTTGTGGAAGGCTTTGTTTTTTTTTTTTTATTTCAGTTTTTTTGTTGGTTTCTGCCACTTCTCCTGCTCCTCCAAATGCACCTCAGACCTCGCTTTTTAACTCTGGCAAAATCCAGACATAGAAGACAGCAATATCACCAATCAATCCCGTGCAGATGCATTAATTTTAAATAGTCTTAACTACCAGTTCCAAAACAACAACAACAACTCGTTTGAGTAAGTGTTTAGATGAGAATTTCCAGCCAGCTGTTCGTTAGAGGTCTGGACACTGGCAGGCGAGCCCCAGCAGCCTCCCATTGGCTGTAAAGGCTTAAAGCGAATGGAGGTTTCCCCTTTAAGCTTGCTCTGAAAGTGAGTGCAAAATTGCACCAGCTGAGCTGGCAATCTGCCAGCAAATCCTAATGACTCCACCAGAGAGACTATTTTCTGTGCCATGCCTGCCCCATTAACCCACATTCCGCTGGTATATTCTGCAAGGTAGCAGAGCAGTACAGGAGCGGGAAACAGCACGTTGCATCACTGCACGGGGAAATGTCAAAGGCCGCGGTGCTGGCAGCAGCAGGGCTGCACTTCTGCCTGCAGTTCGAGGGAGCTGTAAAGCAATTTGTCTGAAAGGGAGCTAGAAGTACGCATGCAGCAGACGACAGACGTTGTGTAGGGGTGGCGAAAGAGCTGCTAAAAACATTTCTGTTCAGAATGAGGCACACTGGATCCCCATTCTGCAGAATTTCTTCAGAGACTGAGAATTCTGTATGTCCGTGTAAAATGGCAGGAGGAGAAGGACATGTTTTAAGCAGCAGCTAGGGAGGCTTCTCACTGTTAGGGCCCAAACCTAAGGCCAGCCGTCCAATGTTATGCTATAGGCACACTATTGAACTTCAAGGATATCACCCTGATCTAAACTAATCAAAATCAGAACCTGTTTCATCGCTGCTTGTGATACCAGAAAAGGGGGAGCCCAGCTCCCTATGCTCTGTCCCCACCTCCTCTACCAACTCTTTGCTTGACAGACTATGGGCCACTTACGAAAACAAATTTTAAAACATATGCTTCCTTTGAAGGTTTTGCAGCTTGTCAGCTTTGAATATTTTGGGTAAACGCCTCTGTTTACTCATAAATAGCATAATCACAATGGCCTACCCCACTACTAGCCTAAAATAGAATGTCTTTTCTCAGTTCATTTACGTATTTTCAGATTCTCAGAAGAAAGGCATGCTATAAAAAGGCAAGTATTAATAAAAGAAACAAATATAATTAAGTAGTCAGGCTTATGAAATAAATAGAAGTATGAAAACATATTCAAAGAACCAAATAGAGGGCATTTTCATACGTGGCCTGAGGTCCAGGTACTGAACTTTGGAAAGCCACCATAAAGAGAAATGCATTAATGCCTTATATATGGCAGTTACATTCAGAATCTTCCTCGGTTTGTTCTGGTCCCTGCACACACTCAAACAGTAGGGACAGCTGGACTATAACAGGCAAGGACCAGATTGTTTGGGAATATTATTTTCTCTTCTTATCAGATCTTCAAGTAATGGAGCACTTTGTAAATACAGAACAGAAAAATGGCCATGAATATAAATCATCCTTCTGTTTTGAGTTGGGAAAGCCAGTAGTTTTTTAATTTCTTGCTGTTCTTTGTCATATTTCATTTTTTCACTTAAGATAAGAAATAAAGCTCAGGGAACTTTACAAACATGAAAGTGAAGTAGAGAACTTGCTTTGCTGTTAGGAATCACCAGTTTTCTTGAAATTATCGTGTTGGAAAGGGTAGAGGAGAAAGTTTCTTGTCCCCCTCTGGGACTTCAGAGGAAAACCCTATTTTCAAAAGTGCCTCCAGAACCCAACCTTCAGCAGCAGCAAAAGGATTTGGACATTTAAGATCCTAAATCACTTCTTGAATACACATCTAAATCAAAGCAGTTTTGAAATACGTAAACTGTATGGTACTCACCTGGAACCAAAACACTCATTAATTTCAGAGAGCACTCAAATATGTTAACATATATTAGCTTCAGATGTTTCCATTAATGACCTCTGATTGTAAGGATTTGCATAATAAAATCTATCAGAATCTAGGTCATCCTTGACTTAGAGGCCTTTAATCCTTTAGACTCCACCAATCCCTGGGAAATCCTAATACAAAGAATCAGTCAATATTAATAAGATTAGAAAGATCTTTCAGGAACAATTTACAATAGGAACCTGATTCAAAAACCTCCTGGATTATGTGCTACAACTAACTGCACCTGAAGGAAATTACTACCAAGCCCCACTTGTGAACACCACAGCACTGAAAAGATGAACTCCAGATCACTGCAACACCAGAGTCAGAAGAGCTGTCAGAGGAGCAAAATTTGTGAGCTTCTGTCTTATCCACGTGCATGCTCCAAACTACTGCTAATGTATCGCTTGATCCTGTATGGGGGTCGTATGTAGGTGCATGCAAACACTTCAAATATTAACACAGTATTTCCACATGCAGCTGTGGTGACTTTTACTAAGCTTGCCAGTGGTGCACATGTCCAGAAAAGGAGATAATCTCTGCAATGTACTACTTAACATGTACTAAAACAAAGATACAGAATCCAGGAAAACTATGAAGAAATAACACAAAAATAATTTTGTGCTTCCTTCAAATTGATCTATGCTTTGGTATGATTAATTGGACATGGAAATACTAACGCATTAGTGATAAAACCTGAATATATTCAAGATCCACCTGGACAAGGTCCTGTGCAGCCTGCTGTAGGTGACCCTGCTTTGGCAGGGGGGTTGGACTAGATGACCCACAGAGGTCCCTGCCAACCCCGAACATTCTGCGATTCTGAAGTGGTTAGTGGTAAAAAAGTCCATCAGAGAGATCCAGCCACAAATCTGGCTCACGCAAACTATATCTAAAAATGTTACAGTTGTCAGCTACGTAGAAATCTAAGGCAAATACCTAGTCCTCAAATGTCCATGCTGAAGGTACATTGAGGCTCCAGAACTGAGATTTTATTTATCAAGGTAACCATGGCTCTTAAACAAGAAAAACAATTCTTTTCTGATTACCAGACCAGTGGAAAAGAAGAATGACCCCCTCCTCCCCTCTTCTGGCACCTCTCATGCATTGTAACAACTTCTGTGTCTGTCTTGGACATAAAACACAGGCAGTTTCCATCCATCCAAGAGACAACACAGCTCTTTATTCCCAGCTATTTCATCTGATGCAATACCCTTCATTTTACTCAAGTACTTAATGAGACCACTTACTGGAGGTTTGAAGGACATCTGTGCCTGTTACCTAGAAATTAATGTTTCTGACTTAGAGCAAGGGACCACTTTAAACAAAATCTAAAACCTTAAGAGATTGCTAAGAAAATCTTGCCTGCGTGTTTGGAATAGCTATTAAACACCCCGTGTACATACGCTGCTATTTGCAAATGCCAGAGATGAGTTTTAATCTCCTCATAACAGGTTTAAAAACACTAAGTAGTGAGAGCAGCGAAAAGCAAAGAACCAGTCAGTTCAATACATGAGAAATACCATTGTACAAAATTTTTGCTAGTTGTTCAAAACAGGGATTGTAATAGAAACAAGCAGCTTTCCAGGATGTATGTTCTACTCCTTTGCTATGTCAGAGAAGTGTCATACGTTGCAGGGCAAGCCCCAAAAGGATGCTCATGCCAACTCAGTAAAGTGAACATCCACCACAGCAATGCAGGCTAGAGAAGAATGCAGAAGAATTCAGTGAAACTTGGGGACCCTGTTTTCCCACTTGATTTGCGCTGCTTCCACTCCATGAGTTGTAACATGAGCGTGCAAAGAAGCAAGGGTAGGTTCAGAAAAAAAACCAAACACAAACAGAATTGCTCTAGAGAGAGATGTCTGTTGACTCTATTTTCCTCTGCTACTATGCCAGGCTTATACAAACCTATTCTGAGCAATAACATCTAGCTTTTTGACAATATGCATTAGGAAGTCACATAGACCCCAAGTTCAGGCTAATTTATGGCAGGACTTCAGCCTGTGCTTAAGTTTAAGCACCTGTTCAAGTGCTATTGTGAATCTGGCTTCACTGCACAGCGCTTAGGAAATTGCCTTTTCTACCTTGATTTCCCCAAACTGACATGGTGGAGATGATATAACTTATCAGTACAAATAACCTTCATCAGCTGATGTTTATTCACACTTAGAATGCATCCAGTGCTGTTTCAGTTGAAAGAATTGTTTATTGTGAATTAGAAGCACGTTTCAACATTTTCCAAAGGCACATTCAAGGTCTCATGGAAATGTCAACAGAAACATAGAAAACAATGTATGTAATGACGAGCTCTAATGTGACCACATGCCACCAGCGAAGTGTCACACAATGACAGCATACCTAATAAAATGTGACAGGATGGGATATGACCAGCCACTACATATAAAATGCCATGATATGTGAATCCCATGGTAAGATACAGCTGATGAGACACCCTGCTGCAAGAAATAATGTTGTCAGATACCACCAAACCGGCTGGGAAGAAATGACAAGTGGAAAGAAAGAGAACGTTCTGTGAAAAAATACTATCTGATCTCTTACTAACCTCGCTCTTGCTTTTTCCCTTTTCCTCGCCAATTTCTTGACATTCATCCTTGGTTGAGCTGCATCTGGTGATTCTGTATGCTGACACTTCTTAATTAGTAACCTTGCCTATGGCAAAAGGATTTGCAATGCCTAAACATCTGATGCGTTTTCCAAGTCCTGCATGGACCAGATTGATATAGCACAAAATAATCTCCGCTCTCAAGGGAAACATGATTTAGGCAGCTACGCTTAACTTCAGGGAGTGTGTAGATCCCCAGCCCAAGGTCATGTAAATGTAATTCAGGGACTACTCACTCTAGGAGAGAAAGTTGGCTTATAACTGAAGAATCAGATGTACACGTTCTGTGCTTCTTCTGCTACCATCATGAATTTGCAAAAACATCTTCCTCTTCTAGTATAATTTTAACATAAGTTACTTGTAATTATGAATCTGGATGTAATTAACTGCAGTAATTGTACTAAGCAAATCAAATTCTGCACTTGATCATACTGATAACAGGCTTGGAGATGTTCTTCCTATATCGAAAGATTTACTCAGATTTACACTAGTGTAATACAGTATGATTTAGTGCAGGAGGAGCTGGCCACAGCTGTAAAATACACACTAAAAATCCAGCAATTTACTTAAATAAATGCAGGTACCATTACATTATCCTCTAAATTGTTCACTGGTTCTAAACATTTAATTACTTCTCAAATGGGAGCTGCACTACCTCTTCCCTCTGTGCTTTATCCAGTGACTGGCCATATCACTTCCAGTCTTACCCCAGTCTATTGCTTTGAGCACTATGCCCTAGGAATCTCAGAACTATGCCCTAGGAATCTCAGAAATAAATTACTTGTGATGATTCTGAGTCATTCTGAAACTTGCTAAGGATTAAACAAACTGTGGGATCTTTTTCTAACTGGTCTTATTGGATCCACCAACTTCAACCACTACACTGACACTAACCATTTTAAACTAGTTGTGTAGACTCCATTGCATACACATACTTAAGGTGCAACAGAATGTGTCTTTTGAGAGAGGAGTGAATTACAGGTGTGTCCCTGTATGACTTTGACGAAGATTTACTCAATACGCAAATTATCACAGGCACTCGCTGCCTACTCTGTTGCCTTTGTATACAGCAGTAAAGACTGGAAGCCTGCACACTGGAACCAGGAGAAACTCATCTTCCTCAGCTTCAGGAAATTGGGAAAATGGGCTGTAATATGACTAAAAAAAATGTACTTTATGAGAGCTGGCACATCCTATTTAAAGGTGTGCATAAAACACCATTCTAGGTGCAGCATGAATCACTGTTACCTGGGGTGCAAGGCATATGGGCTGGAGACCCGTCTCCATAACACACAGAACACCTGTAAGGGCCATCAAAAGTCAATGATATTTAAGTGCAGCCAAGCAGTCAGTCAAAACGTTGGTGAATGGCCTGAAAAATGCAGATAGCAAAGTGTGAACTTAAATGGAGTCTATAGGAATCCTTTGGCTAGCACACCGCAGAATGATGGAAAGTACTTCTCTTCCATGTACCTGCCCTTGCTCTGCTGCAGGTTTGACTTCCTGAGATATGGTCTACATTACTTTGCTTGTGTCTCACAATATTTTTGCCATCACAGATGGCAGAATTTTATTCATTAGCTGTCTGGCTGTGCTTCCAACTCCCCTGCTCAAGAGCAGGATGTGCTGCCAGGATAGCACAGCTCTCTCCATTCCTAGCTTCTTAATTTTCATGAGTAAAGTTTGCTCCTAGACAACAAATGGACAGGAAAGCGGGGCACCCCTACAACACCCCAGCTGTCCTGGTTCCTCAGCCCCAGATCTTTGGTAGCTTTACAGACAAGCTTTAACTCTGCAAAGAAACCACCAACATGAAGGACTGGTGAATGTTTGCTTTTTGGTCAAAGCCAGTCTATGCTCTGGAGCTGGAGAGGGATTTGCTCTTCTTTTGCTGCTTCATGGTGACTGATTGCTAATAACCCAGAGTGAACTTTTACATAGCTGACATGAAAATAACGTTTGTTATACCAGTAGAGCCCTCTCTGCAGCCCCAATTATCAGAGTGATAACAGTAAGCTGGCAACATATCTGTCTTCTTCAAGGAATCTGCTATCCAGGCAAGCAACTGTACACACATTACCTGTATGTGCAGCTCTGGCAGTTCCTTTCTCCCATGTCCTCTGCTCTCTGCCTGCAGATCCACCTCTGATGGGAATATCAGAATGTTTACAAATTGAGCACCTACTTTTTTTTAAAAATCAGCAGTTACTTAATCCCTTATAAGGGGGGATTTTCTTTTTTCACTCCCTTGTCTTGTGATTTTTCTGCTTATAACACTCCCCCCATCAAACCACACTGATTCATCTTCCAGAGAAAACAACATTCATACTTGTACAAGGCATAAATTTAATGTTTGATGTTTCATGGCCCTGCAGTGAGAGGAGGGGCAGATATTTTTAAGTCTGATTTTGTATGCTGCTTTGTACGTATTTCAGCTGTTCATTTTATCCCATTGAAGGAACAAAATTCCTAGCTTTTGAACAAGGCATGTGGTGCTTCATTCTAACCCTGAAAAGTACTGAGATGTGAAATGACCAGTGGGTGAATATTTTATGTGCAGAGAGACAGTTTGGGTCATTTTAGTGTTTTATGCTTTCAGTGTTTTTTAAATCTGGCCATAATATGAAAAAAGGAACAAAAGCACTGTCCAGGACAAGAGTAGTGCACAAGGGTGTAAGACAAATACTTTGTGATAGACATCTTCAGAAACCAAGACCATTTCAGGACTTCTAGAAGTTGCCAGCAAGTGGAATTGCTAAACTGATTATCTCCTTTGTCACAAGTCTCTATTAGGTAATGGGGGATTGCTCTGAAATGTCAATATTAACAGTTACAGTCAAAAAACAAATTATGAAGTTCAGTAACATTGACTTTGAACCCTGGGTCAACTTACAATGAATGACAAGATTATACAATATATCCCAGAACCACTGTCATGTTTGCCTCATGATTAACTTTGATTCATTCTGTCAGCTCTTCTGATGAGGGTCAACTGCAACAGACCTTAGCCCCATGAGCTTTCTGCTCCCTGCTTCCCAGCAACTCTGCTGCAACATGAGGGCCAAGTCCTGTCAAAATTAGTGACTTACACAGAAATAATCTCCTAATCATGATATTCAGGCCTTGATTATCAAGTAAAATTAAGTAAGCAGCGCATGTAGTAAAACACTGCTACTGTTCCTAACTGACAGGGTAAACCCACTCCCATTACTCACTTGAGTAACCCCACTGACATCTATGGGGTGACCAAGGTGACCTGCTGAACACAAATAATTTAGGTCTACACAGGAAGCTGCCCCACACTTAATGGTCCAGGACTTTGCTCTCAATTTCTCATGGCCTTATCAGCCAAGCTGTTTCAGAGTGAAACTTTCCATACCAGGTATCTGCCTAAGGCTGAACTTGATGAATTTTGAAGTAAAAGGTACAGAATGAGAGGAAGAGAAAAAAGGACTGACTGCTTGTGTTAGGAGTCTTATTTCTGCTCACATGAGATGCTCCAGACCCTCCACGCTTTTAAGCAAGGGTTTGAAATTTTGCAGTGTATTGTCTTGATGTCAAGAATATACATTATGTCATCCCTGTGAAAATTTGGCCAAATTTGGTCACTCCGAAGACCCCTGCCAACTTCCAGTTTGCACATGTTCCGTAAGAACCTGTTAAAACTTTGGCAATTCATTTTTCTCAACACTGAATATTTCCTGAGCATACTCATCCCCCCTATCCTGTGGGCCGGGTAGACCTGGCAGGCTCCGCATGGAACTGCAAGCACCGAGCACCTCGTCCTATTGCTCTTCTGACCTACCAAGGGCCAACAAAGCATGGGCACATGGCCTGAAACCACACTGCTGCTTCTCCAGCTTTTTGCTGCTGTCTTGCAGTACTCGTGGAAACACAAAGGTGGTAATCTGAAATCCACTGAGCTACGAGAAATGTAGAGGTGGTCAAACATGTTTTCATACCCCAGGGAGCTATGAACCAATTCCAGAACTGCTTTGTAGTTCTGATAAGACCCACATACTGTAAATGAATCTAAAATCAGCGAAGTTCCTTCTTGTTCTTAAACTAGCAATTTCTTTATCAGTCACTTTACTTCAGTTATGCAGACAATACACTGAGGTATGTATACTTGCTCTTAAACATCTACATTAATCATAAAAGCTTAAAATCCCACTGATGAGGCCAAGAATTTATTTGCATAAAGATATTGCACAGAGCTATCTATATGTAGCCTCGCCTCAACACTTACTTGACAAAAGTAATTCTGAAGCCGTTCTATACTGTTGTTGAAACCCTCAGCACTGAAGCTGTATCAGAAACTGATGGCAGCAGTGCTTCTTCCCACTTTAAGTAAGGCAAAACAAAACAGAAAAGAAAATCTGTATGGAAGGTAGAGACATTTCCTAGATGCCAACTAGTCATTTAATTATTCAAAAGGATTTTAAAAGTTTTTAATGATACGGAAATGGTGACAGTGCTCTTTTGTGTCTACTTTTTTTATACTTGGAATTGTAAAGTACATTTCAGAACCATAAGTGTAAAAATGTGAGACCAGTGTAAAATATTAAGATTCAGACAATTAATTACAAGCTGGTTTTATTATTTGCCTTGAGGTTTTTGAGTCTTCAGGGTGCGATTTTATCATGTCTGCAACCTCTTCTCCAGGAAGCTAAAAACCTCTTTTAAACAGAATTAAATGACAACCAAGAATCCTGTATCATCATTTGACCCTAGCAGCTGAGAGCTCACAGAAAAAGATCAACTATCATGACATTTGTGATAAAACAGAAAGATCTGACAATCTTGCTACTGACTGATTCAGATCTGAATTAAGAACCTGAATTCAATCATGCTTAACCCTGAGAGAAATTATTTAGGTAGAAGTCTGTTGAATGCACTTATCCCACAGATAATAATTTATAACTTTACTCTGCCATACAGATCATTGGATTTGATTCCCAAGGTACGAGGTTTCTGCCCACACCATCAAGAATGCCTTGGCCTAAAAGGGTATGAAAATATTCACTACAAACTAAGAGACCATAATGAATACTGTAGGACAGTGGGACACAACATCTCTTCTATAGGCATGGCAATAGTACAACTATGTTACTCATAAGTCATGACACTAGCAATCACTTAGGGGACTGCTCTAAATTTATGCCTCTAAAATGCTTTTACCATACCAGAAAGTCATAATCTCAGCCTACTGTGTGTATTCTTAGTAAGGCCACTTAAAAACAAAAAAATTATGCTTAATTGACAGTTTTTTTCAAATCCCTTCAACTGTAAAAATCGGTGTTTAGCAGAAGGAATCCTCTTCTAGTGCTTTCACATGAAACGAGTAGTGATTCAAGTCTACTGTAGTATAAAAAAAACACTTAAAGTTCAATGCTCACGGGATATCTGGATTTAAATGACTCCCTAATTCAACACTATATATTGTCCCGAAGAAATTCTAGCAAGGAAGATTATGAAAGGAAACACTTCTTTGACAAGATTTTTAAAAAAGGGAGCTGTTAAAAGTTTCCCAGGTGCTTGGAATATGAGTATTCCCACCTGGAGATGAACAGGTGGGAAGAATACAGGTGAAGCAGTGAGAAGTTCACAATCAATGTACTTATCCATGCCTGGGAATTGTTGCATCAGAAATGCAATTCATCTGTGCTAGGAAGTCTGTCACAAATGACATGTTCATTGCAGAATGATATTTAGAATATTTCTATAAAAAACATGTCAGTAAACCCACCTCTTTCTATTTAATTCTCCTTTTCACTAGTACTGCCTCAGTAGATTAATATATCAAGAAACAATGAGAATTTGGGAAACTTAGATGAAAAATACATCTAGGCCATAATTTCCTGCATTATTGCCAATAAAACATGAAGGGAACTGTTTATTCATTTCCAAGGACATAATAGAAACTGGTTAATAGTTTCAGAAATGGTTTTAAGAACTACAAAGGGTGAAATCGTTATTACTAAGTAACTAATAATGCCTTCTAGGATAATGTAAAATCCTTCAGGTGTTAAATGCGTTAACACACCAGCCAAAGTGCTTTCTCCTCGCCCCAAGACACTCCCAGGTGATGAGTGTGGATGGGCATAGTGCAGTGCAGCATCAGGCACAGCATGGCAAGTAGGAGGGTCAAGGTTCATCAGGGCGGCATGTGTCAGCACGGTAACTGCAATGCCTGCTGGTAAAATGGCAGCAATGGATCTCCGATCTCCTTGTATTTCACTGCTGCAGCAAGAAGACTTTTTGCCTTGACATCTGCTTGAATTTAAATCTGACTCCAAACTCTTTGACTCAACTAAAACTGCTACTGACTCAGAGGGAATTTTGCTTGATAATTTGTGACTTGAAAATTGGAATCTGATATTATCTTTGTTGTTTGGAACTGAAATCCCAGCAAATACAGTGAATTTATTTTTATGCTGCTCCATAACATGAGGATTGGATGGTGGTGATCTGGCCTGGAGAAGTGGGGAAGTGGCTAGAGCAAGAACCTGCATTTGGTCCAGCCCAGCTCTGTAGGCTGGGAGGTCTCCTCAGGGCTGAGCACATTTTCTAGTCAGAGCCCAGGGAGAAACCAATTGAGATCTATTTATATGAAACAGAGAAAGGACATAATGCTATCACAGGCATGATGGCAAAGGAAGGACATGTGTATTTCTCAATTTTTGAGGAATCCACCTATCTGTTTTATAGTCACATTGAGGAACAACAATTCCGTTGGTTAACTTGCCATTTTACAATGTACGTGAAGGGCCAAGCAAGGCCGAGCAATGAGTCATTTCTACTTGACGCAATTTATAGCATTAAAAAGCAAATACAGATCCAAACATGGGCTAGGACTCTCGTAATGCTTTGCCCTTTGCACCAGGTCCCCCTGACAGTCTTTGGTTACTCCACTGTGTCTGTGGGGATCCCCACAGCTGGCAGACAAATACTAAAACCGCGGCAATTTCCTCGTTTATTATTTTTGGCAAAAAGTGCTGTATTGGGCTGTGTGACTTGCATCAGTGCAGAAAAGCATCACTGAAGGAGGCAGGTAGTGCCACACAATGAAATTCAGTGAACCTGCAGAAAACCAGAGTGTTTGGCCCCCACAGGAGTGAATTAACACAGGGGTAATGAAGTGAAAACTTCCATTCTTTTGCAGAGCTACTGTGCATCCTCCGACGTTGAGGAACTGCTGGAGACTGCAATGACTTTAGCTGCCTCTTTGCACCCAACCCAACAAATGTCATTCATTCTAATGAATGTGGATTCCTCGGTCCACAATGACTTTGCCAGTATCCCAGTTCTATACTACAGCTTCATTGCCTGTCCCTCCGGAGACAGAGGGGCACCTAGAGTATCTCCACACTGGATCTCCCTAAAACTGACAGCAAGTACTTACTGAGCTTTGCTAAAAGGCATCACAGCACTGATCTGTCCCATGGATGAATGTCAATGAGGCAGAGATTTAGGGTTTACTCTCAATATCTAGTAAACATCATTGATGCTGTCACAAAAGACTGGTTTTTTAATAGTTTAAAAAAAATGTGCATTTTTATACATTTGCATTTCTATACACAAAAACAGGGCTCATTAAAACCAGGTGAGCGGAGCAAGCAAATTCCCTTCTTGTTGAAGAAGGCCAGAAGTAAGTACAGCGCACTGCAATCCAAACCCCTTCATACAGGGAAGCTCTAGTTGCCAAACCCAAATTGGGCTACATGGTACCACTAATCATCAGAAGAAATTTAGATGATAGAAAACATATTATACTGATAACTTCCTGGAGTCATGCCTATCTTTGTGTTACTAGTCACCACCTGCATAGGTGAAGCGAGGTTAATCACAGTAGGAAACTGTTATGAAATAATTTTGACTGAGGAAATAACCAATTAAGCTTCCCCTGTGGCAAACCAGCATAGCTGCAAGCGTTTGAGCTGCTCTGGGAACAATAGTATTATTCACAAGCTTAAAGAAACTATATTTTAGTATATTGCAGAAGCAGGATGTAGAAGCAAAACCTTCATGTATCAACAGCTATTACGGACACACTGTAACTCCAGCTATCTTTCATACACATATATATATGAACGTGTGCATACACCTTCTGTCTAAGGAGGCTCCCCAACATGCTGAAGCCTGTTGTACACAGCATGTTTGTAACATGCAAATCAATGTACACAGGCAAAGCTTTCAGCTTCTCAGAGCATCTTTCTGATCAAGTGTGCTTTTGCAAACAGATGTTGCAGAGCATGAAAACAACCATTCTAACTAATTCCATCTCTCACAGCAGAAACCCTGTCTTTAATAGTCACTCATCACTGAATGGCCTTTGGTCTGCAGAAAAATGTGAAGTATGCTTTAATTACATCCCCGGTGGCCTCCCATTTGATGTCCTGTTCACTGTATCTCTGGCGAGACAGCCTTATCTCTGGATATTTTTCAATTACACTAAACAGCATTTATTCAGGTTCTCACTGATTCACTGTATCAGTATGTTGCTATTTGTTCTTTAACTGTAAACTTGAAAACTGAAATCTACCTCATTAAAAAATGTAAGATTTCCAGTAACACTTAATAATAGTGGCTGCATTAATTAACATTACATTAATAGGTAATCCCTCTAAGGATATGTATTACACTCCTAGCATGTTTATATCCAATATGCTCATATCAACTCATGCTCTTACAAGAGAATTCTTGCTTTACAACAATACATTTCGGCTGTCAATTAAGCACTGCTTGATATATCAGATATGCTGCCCGTATATTTTAGTGTTTATGTCATTTATATGTTTCATTCACATTTAGTTGCCTCTTTACAACAGTTAGTCATATGCATCATATAAACTGGATATCAGCCCTGTGCGGTGAAGATGCCTTTTTAATGTCGTCTGAGTTTTCAGAGTCAGCCTCTTGCAGCACTCTGCAATACACAGAAAAATTCCCTCATGCACATCTTACCTCTTTGGTGTGGGTGTGGAAGGAGACTGACATGTCCAAGAGAAGTTTCCTCTGTTCCACCCTCCGGACAAAGTCCTGAATCCGTACTTCCAGATGCCGGGCTGCTTTATAGATCTCTTCAGGGTCACATTCCCCAGTCTGAGCCAACTGCTCTGCAGCCTCCAAAAGCTTGTCTGCATTGGTGTACGTATTCTACCAGCAAACAAAGCAAGAAACGGAGTATGAGTAATATAACTGTGGCAAGTAAATCCCTGAAACAGGCTGTTTATACTTTCAAAGTCGTGAAAGCAAGTGATTACTGGGGTTTTAAAACAATAGTAGCAATTCCTACTTGCACTGCCGTCTGTGAAAGGAGAATGTATAAAGCCACACAGACTAATCCCTGAGTACACATGAAATAATTTGTTTGAAACACATCACCCCAGCCCAATCCTGCGAGGCACAACAGCAGGACTGTGCACTTGTTTATTTCCAAGTCCTCTGGAATTTCTCAAAAATAAGGTAACAGAGCCAGTGGGACTAACCACCTCAGAAGCCTACAGTGCCTCATGTGACACTTGGCTACAGGCTCGTTGCAAAGGCCTCGCAACAGCTGTCACATTACAGCATATAATCATGCTAGCCAGAAATGTCTCAGCCTCAAGAAACATTCGCCTTTCACTGGATTTTGCGAGACAACCTGAGAAGACTGTGTCTTCAAGTTCCTTCTACTTTTTTTCCTCTTGTCTATTGTTCTGCATCATATATCTAAATGGAGTAAGTCCATTTGATTAGCTTGAAGCTGCCAATATGTAATGATCAGATTGTTTTGGAGGGGTATCATTTCCAGCCTGTCCGAGCTATGTACCTGTCCTCCTTTAGGTAAGAATTTGAACACTTCATCATCCTGAAAATTTTACCCCGTAGCCACAGCTTTTGCAATGAGATGCATTACTCCTGCTTTGCAGCAGAGGAACTGGAGAACGCAGAAGCTGAGCGATGTGCCCAAGACGCGACAGACTGTGGAGGAACACAGGGGAATTTCGTCAAACTTATCTCAGTTTCAAACTACCTGCCCATCCTTTCTCTCCCTCATTCACATTTCTGGAAAACACCACTGAACTAATACACCAGACAGTCTCATAAATAACAGCAGAAATGTAAGGTGAGTGCAGTGATATTCTCCATAGCCATGGAGCTATGGTTTAGTCAGCTATGTTTAGCTAACTAAACATAGCCAGCCCTTGCTGTCGTAGAAAAGCTTTCTTCACTGAAGTTGAGGCCAATAGCTCAGTGGCACTTAACAAACACTAAGGAGAGATAAAGATATCAGCTTAAGAGTGTTTCCAGTACCGGGTGAGATCTTCAGAAATGCTCAGCCTTGGCCTAAGACTGCTCCCACTGGGAATTATAATCTCCCCATCAACAGAAGCAAAATTGTGGCACTCCTTTTAAAAATCCTACTGAGAATCATCCTCAGTTTAAAAATGGCTTAACACTGTGGACACACCTGTACTTCTGAACATTAAAGGAACACTGTCAAACATCAAAGCCATGAATCAAGTCATGTTGTTCTCAGTTAGATAATATCCTGCTGCAGTCAATAGTTGTTGCTTGAGAAAATATTCAATACAAAGATCAAACACTGGCCTCCGAGTGTTTAATGGGGGAAAGTATTTCCAGTTATAAAAAGCAGAAAGAAAACAGCTCATTCATTGTTCATCTTCCCAGTTTCTGAGGCCTTACTATAAATATATAGTATTTGCATTTCTCCTTTTGGACTGTGAAGAACATATTTTAGACAGTTTTGTTACCAATAGTAAATTTTTATTCCCTCCATTTCAGGCCACTGCTATAATGGTTAGGTTGTTAAAAGCAGCAAAATGTTATGTTTTAATAATCATTTTTTGGAAACCTCTTTAGCTGAAAATTTGTAAAAAATGTTCCATTTAATATGATCTGAATTAGGGTCCAGCTTCACTTAACAGCATCCTTTCCGAATGATCCTCTTCCAACAGTATTTGGAGCAAATGCCAAAGCTAGCACTATTTTTCAAAGTCTGCTCCACTCTAGAGTTTTTCACACATTACCACTACAACAGCTCAAACGCCAGTCCAGCTCCCTGGAGAGAAGGCTGTCCCCTGCTTTTATTTATAATACTTAGTATGCTTTAAAATGAATTCACTCTCTGCTTACGGCATAGATTTGAGACACAAACACCTTTGCTGGAATACAGTGTGAATGCAGCTTTGCTGCACTTGTCCCTAACACACTTATATTCCTTTCTGCTGAAAACTGTTACAAGTTTACTGACTCCAGCATGTGATGTACCTAATTACATCTAGATGAGGTGAGTTCGCCAATACGATGATCAGATAGAAATATACTGCATGGTGAAAAGGGTGTAGGCTGAGCCTTAGGCTTTGGGCAAAAAAAGGGTGCAGATTGGCCTCGAGGCTCTGGCCACACTGCACAGACAGTAAAGGATGCAGTGGTCCCGCAGCAGTCCCTTTGTGCTGCACAAGGTTCCCCAAAGGCAAAGGGGATTTTCTGCAAGCAAGCTGGGTGGATGTGAAAGCAGGCACATGCAGTGTTTCCCCTGGGCTGTGTCAGGCACTGTCAGCATACAGTGATGATTCCCTGAAGCATTCATACCTAATTTTGGACACGTTTGCATAAATGTGTCATGCACAAGAAGCCTGAACACAGCTCATTATTAAGTATGGTGAAATTTTTGCTCACCTCTTTTTCTGCCTTTGTCCACTGAGTTCCCAGTTCTGGGTTTGAAAAACAGGTGCAGTTTATGACAGGAAAAACACTAACAGCTTTATCCCTGCCATTCTAGAAGAAAGGCCTGCTGCTGAGAGATTTCCAGGTCACTGTTGCAGATTTCAGAGGTTTAGATACATTTCAGACAAGCAACCACATTTGGGAGTTAACGACACTCGCCTTGAACTCCAGAGTTTGATGTATTCATGAAAGGATTGTCATCTACTGTCAGATGAGATATAAACGCAGCACAGGCTAAATAAGCTAGAGGTTAGTCATTTGGTGAGGGCCTGCTCTACTTTTGTTCTGTTCATTTGCTTGAAGTGCACATAAATCATATCAGAACTTTTTACGCATATCAGATATTTTCACGTACATCTATTTCTCTACAATTGCTGAACTAAAGCTATGTTGAACCTGAGAGCTTCATCCTGGTTGGCACTATACTGCTACACTGGTTGGCACTATACTGCTACACTGCTTGCCTGCTTCATACATTCTCATCCAGAGCTCGCTGTCTTCTTAGTAAGCTCTTCAGAGCACACACCCTTATTTCGTTTGTTTGAAGCATTTCACACTTTTCTGGTGTGACATAACCCCGGGGTCAGACAGGGCAGGAATCCAAGAGAGAATTAAGTCTCGTGATGAAGAAAAGCTTATAATGCTTCCTTGAACTGTTGCCCCCAGCCAGAAGAGGTTACCTCAGATTGCCAAACCTTCTGAGATCTGGAAGGATCTACCAGGGGTGCAGGATCTAGGTACATCTCCAAAGTGGCATCAAGATTCAAAACTTCAGAAGAAGGTAAGGGCTAATTCAACTGCAGAAGAGAATTTATTTGGTACTAGAAGGATGATCATGGCTGTCCCCTTTTCTGCAAACTGCAGATCCATGGAAGGTTTTCTGTGGCGTCCTGAGGAAGGTGACACCAAAAATAGCTAATGCCTCCAAAGGGAAGATCCCATGAAGACTCCGTCTTCTACATCTGTGGAAATTAGTTCCTGTCAAATAATAATAGCTCAAGTTCCATGGAAGAAATAATCTATGAGTTATAAAATGATATGCTGTCTGAAACTTCAGGGGTGTGTGGTATTTTTTTCCTAACAGTGCATTAACCCCTGAGAGAACTGTCATACGTAATCCCTTGAAATTCTCTGTGAGCTGGGAACTGGCACTACATATTTCTGCATCATCTCAAGCACAAAACCAACTTCCATCTCAAATCTCTTAATAATCTTTCTATACTAATCTTCGCATAATCACCTATTTCAATCATGAAATCTACAGTCACAAAAACATGAAACTGCACCCTTCAGGCTTTACAACAGAAATGGCTGTAATATGTGCTTTTGGATTCATTTTAGACAGAACCAGGAGGCTTTCACATCTCTTCTGCTTCGTGCAAATAAAAAAGAAACACAATTATGGGAAAGAAACAGACTAACAAAACCCATGCAACAAAACCTACCACAGTCCAGAATCAAAAGGCAATTATTGTCTTATCCCGTGACAATATTTATTAATAGGATTCCCATAACTGGTTTATTAATCGTTAACAGTTTGATATTCTGTAGCAAGTTGAAAAAAATGGTTTTTGAAAAAGCTGATGTGAAATTTGCCTGCTACATCTATCACACTTTCCTTTACAATTCAGACGAACAAGCACCAAAACGTCAAGATCCATTTCCATTTCTGACCCAGGCAGCAGATCTCAGCTGAGATTCCACCATGTCTCCGGGTTAATGCGTATGAAGCCATCGCTGTATTGGAAATGTACAATCCAAACACAGCTTTTCAGAAAACTTCCTAAGAGATCTCCTTAAAGTTGAAACAAACATTACTTTGTCCATAATCTTTGTGCCAGACTAGTGTTTCGTTAACTATTCTTTCAAAATCTCTTTAACCCAGGCTAGGAGTTGCACTGAGTCTCAACATCAGAGAGCATCGGCTGCATGTAGTTTGTGCTTGGCCTCATCTGTTACACAGAAAATATCATTGCAGTGCTCAGTACGAACCAACCAAAGGGCCTCTGTTCTGGTTTGAAAATATCTGGCATGTTTTTTTTTTATTAGAAATAAATAAATTAATAAACAAAAAAATACTGAGTACTACATCAGTTAATTCTTGGACAAATACAAGGTTAGAGGCAGCAGAACAGAAGTATTTTGCCTTTCTTATTTATGATATGTATTGCAAGCTAAAAAAGTCCAATATCTTAGTCACTTAGAAACAAATTAGAATGGAATGCAATGGAATAGAAGAGTTTGGTTGTAAGGTACCTGCAACAATCATCTAGTCCAACTGCCTGACCATGTCAGGGCTGACCAAAAGTTAAAGCATGTTATTAAGGGCATTGTCAAAATGCCTCTTAAACCCTGACAGGCTTGGGGCATTGACCACCTCTCTAGGAAGCCTGTTCCAGCATTTGACCACCCTCTCGGTAAAGAAGTGCTCCCTGATGTCCAGTCTAAACCTCCCTTGGCACAGCTTTGAACCATTCCCACACATCCTGTCACTGGGTACCAAGAGGAGAGCTCAGCACCTCCCTCTCCACGTCCCCTCCAGGATGCTGCAGAGAGCTGTGAGGTCGCCCCTCAGCCTCCTTTGCTCCAAAACAGACAGAAACAGTGTCCTCATCTGCTCCTCACAGGACATGCCTTCCAGCCCTTGCACCAGGTTCTTTGCCCTCCTCTGGAAGCACTCAAAGACCTAAATGTCCTTTTTAAATGAAAAAAAAAACCCCAAAACAACAAAAAAACCAAAAGCCAAAACACAAAAACCAAACATACCAACCATACGTATTTGTGCTTTTCATTTACCCCCTCCCAACATTTTTAAGGCATCAATCAATGTAGTGCAGCATTTTGGTTTCAACACAAGTGCATTTTCAGAAGATGTTTCCATGTAGTTTTCTTTCTACTCCTGGCCACTACACTTGTAACTAGGTTATTGCTGTGTGTTTCCACTCAGATTACACTGAAAACAGCTGTGTCTAATGGTAGTCCAGAGCAGAGTTTGTAGCCCAGATCTGGGCAATTTTTTTCCAGAACAATCTCGCCTTGCACAGTATTTTATAGCTTTTTGTTATATTTGAGAGGTTTTCATGGTAACTGTCTCTAAATCTCCAGTGTGTTATGAACCATGCGGATCAGCCAGAGAAAGATTTTTAGTTGTATACATCAGGAGAAACATGAGATAGGGGAGCAGGGCAGGTGATCAGATAGATACACTTTTGCTTTAAACACCACAGAGCCTAGACACTGCGCTTCCTAAGTAGGTGTTTAGATAGGGGAATGAGGCAGCGCTGGTTTGCCTTATTCTGCATTAATCAAGTTCTGCGACTGTGAACGGCAGCTCCAAGCAGAGGTCCTTGTATTGATTCAGAGAGCTTTGTCACTTAGGTTTTACCATTCAAAAGGCATGGAAGAGATGGCATCTCTAGCAGCCAGTGAGTACCGACTAGAGAGAGAACTTCGGTGACTACCTTAGATTCGATCTTCTTGACTGAAGACTAGTGATGTACATCCCATCTTACACCTGCAGGCTGAAGCTTAGGAGACTTAATAGGATTTCTCTGATGTGATATCTCCTTTATGTTCTTTAGAGGTGTGACTTGACTCTTCACCAAAGATGAAATCGCAGTATTATTACTCCTGCTGTGAAGATGGGATGTCGAGACAAAGTTTAAAGCCTAATCTATCTCTCACTGAAAACAGTAAAAAGGATCTTGCTGACTTCATTGAGAACTGGGTCACCCTACTAGCCATTTACTCAAGATTGCAGGAGGAGACAAAAAATGGCAAAGAGCTAAAAATGGAACTCTGGAGGTCTCATACTGCTGTTCTGCACATAGACAGCGGGTAGCACTCCTTCCTGCAGAAACTACAGCACGTTTCACATTCACAGAACAATAATCATGGAGCTGGTTCTGCATGTCTTCTCAATCCTTATAAACTATTGTTATCCTTAATTATGATTCTTGGTTACTGATACCAAATTCTTTGCTCAAGACACTTTGTTAAAATTAGCTCCAGTTTTTTGTTTAGGTTAAGTGATCTCACAGGCAGGCTTTTGTGGAGAATTATATCTTTAGTAATTTGATATTCTAAAGCTAAAATGAGTGACCACAATGAAGCATTTCTTCGACAAATAAATCTAGGGTTTAAGGAAGCATCCATCTTTGTCAAAATTCCTCCTCCCTTAAGAAGGGCAAAGGCTAAGTGCATATGATGATCTAATATAAGATGTGATTTTATTCAGTTTGAATTTCACATAATCAAATCAAGACCTGTATCCTTACTTGTGCTCTATTGCTCTAATTCAAAACAGACTTACCAGGAATTACACTCACAGAAGTTAAAGGCAGAACATCTCTCTGAGGTCATGCAGCCACTTGCTCTATCAGTACAGGATTGTTCCCTGCTGTACACTAGAACAGAAACCTATTCAGACCTTTTAAAAAAATATCCAGCTTAATGAAGCTTCTATCACCTTCTTCTGCAGACTGTTCTTCCCTTAGATATGCCAATTTATCTTACATTTTTACTGTCATAATTTTGCCCCAGTTCTCTTTGCACTGTCCTTGAAGTTTGAGCTCTTCTAATACTACAGCCTGTTAGAATCCTCTTTTGATGGACACGTAGGAACATGCCTACCCTTAAATGAGTGAATCACATCTGTTAAAGTAGTTTAATAAATGAGGGTCTTGAGTAGGTCTGTTAGTGCAAGCATGTGTGAGTGCGTGTCCAAGTACCAACCACTTGACAATTTCAACGAAATGACTACTGTTCTCAGAACTGCATCTTTTTATGAATGCAGTCTAGCAACCAGAGTGCTTGGAATGTCACCTATGCTTCAGCACACCAGCAATGCGTAGAAAACCTCTCTCCCAGTTCCTGGAAAAGTTTTCTTTATAGCTGGTACATGGGGTTGAAAGGTCCTTACACCTCTCATCTCCCATTGTGGGACTATGGCTTATTCGCAGTGTTTTAAATTATTTTTCTTCAGATATTTTCTGGCTGAGCATCTGTATTTACTGCTCCATTGCTACTTCTTTCCTCACTGACACTTCAAGTTTAGCTTAGCTCAGGAACATCCACAGCTTTGGGGAATATGAAGTTTGCTCCCATTTCAAATGGCTAAGAGGCCGGATATAATACCATGTTGGTATTAATTATTACTTTACACCTCCAATAATTCCATGATTTCAGTGGATTATCTAAGCAGAAGGGATTTTTCAGCACGAATGAGAAATAAACAGTTCCCAGGAATGACCAGGTGGGTATCACACAGCATCCTCATTAACCACTGCTGAGAACCAGATATTTTTCCATGTATCATTATCTTTTATTTATGATTTTACCTCAGGGTTCACATACAAATTGAGATGAATATATTATTTGAGTTTAAAAATTGACACTTACACATTACATCAAATGCTCAAACTCCAGACAAATTGTTTAAAAACTACCTTAGACCTTCAAACTAAAAAAATACGTAAGATGAGAATTAACAGATGGAAATACATTAGCTAAAAGATTTCTTTTTTTTTGTGCTATTTCATATGCAGTGTTTTTTTTAGATTGAAAAAAAAAGTTGTCTGCTGTATATTTTATCACATCAACTATTCATCTCAACCATGAGTGCAGTCGTACATCAAGTAGAGAATACTCTTATTGTCACAGTCATGCTAATTAACTCCAGTGTGATCACAACCATTATGCAATGAAATGCCAGTGAAACCTATAGTGAAATAATGTTTAAACGCCATCTAATATCATACATCATATCCAATATTAATAAGTATTCAGAAACACATAGATGCCACGTGCGTGCACACACCACAAACACATAAAGAGCAAGCTAACTTCTTAGCTCAGTGTGGTCAGCTTAACCACCACTGAATTTTTCTGTTGCTACTGAAAAGTACCATCTATTCAAGGACTTGACTTTGAACACCTCCAAAGCTGCTCTTCTAAATCAGAATGTTCAAAATCATGTTTGGCAAAGATCTCGACTTTGCAAACCTCCACTGAGATTTTATTTTATTTTTTTTTAAATGTTGCAAGATTCATTTTTGTGTTTCTTGCAATGGGAAAGGCAAGGGATTTAATTCTTTTTGTAGGCAGAAAGACTACACCCACCAAAGGCTTCACTTGGAGCCTAGCAAACTTCCTCTTCCCTCCCTATTTTATTTTAGTGACTATATATGTCCAATCTCCTCTATTAAATAAACTACTAATCATTTGCTTTATATAAGAAAAGTAAATAGTCCTGCTCTTTCCAGGGAAGCAATCTACACATTTCATACTATAAGGAGGGCATATCATTGCAGGATTACACTGGAGTCTGATACACATCTTTGAAAAAGGTGCAGTTTAAGCTACCAGAAATACATGTGCCTATACAGGTTGCAAGATCGGATTTAAGAAGTTTTCATATACAGAACTCCACACACGAGCTGGAAGAACACCCCTTTGGCACAAGAATGAAGTTTTAATCCCACAAAGCCCCTTTGGCGTCTTTCCTGAGGCAAGAGAGGTTGCTAGCTGAGACAACAGTGCTTTCCCAGAAAGGCTCATCCACTCGGTCTAACACACAAATAGCTCCATTTACAACCTGAAGAACCATCAGAGAAAATAATTTTCGGAGACTGCATTGAAAATATTGACAGTTTTAACTAAGGTGGTCTCACAGCCCTTCAAAGTCAGCAGTTATACCTCACTTTGGCACCTTAAGGCACCCTAAATAGAAAACGTACCTACTTAACACGGAGGCTCATTTTGTGCTTATATGGGAAGGAGTAGGAAATACAATAATATGGTTGTGCAGGTAAAGAGCAACTAATACTCTTTAGAATATTTTTTTTCTGTCACTCCAGTGCTCTTCTGAAGAAGCATACCTAAATAGCATATTAAAATGAGATGATGAAATACTCCTGTTGCTGTTAAATACATTCAATATTTTATGGACTCTACAAGGATGTACGAGACTTAGTGAAGACTGATGACTATTGGCCAAGTTTTATCCTAGCATTTGATGCTTGGTAATATCCATAAAAAGAGCCTGATCCCTTCTCTTTGAGAGCATCCTTGCACAGTAACAGGCACGTGGAAGTGAGCAACACCAAGGACAGCAGAACAATGAAGACACCATAATTGACTGAGGTACCATTATACAGTAGCTCTCGTATCAGACATGAAACCGAACTGGTGTTAAGGCCAAAAAACTAATGTCATCTGACATTGGTTAGTGTTATGCAGCACAGGGAGTGTACCAGTAAAACAGTATCATCACTGCACAATGACTTGATAACTGGTTGATTAGCAGAGTGTATGAATGAGAGCTGCTCAACTGACTGCAAGGTAACTGAGCCTTTGAAACTCAGCAAAGGTAAGGAAAGCATGTTTTATTGCAGTGATGACAAGGGAGTTCAAGAAGGAAAAACTGTCAGGAGTGAAATGCAGCATTCTGAAAGCTTCTCAGATCATAAGTGTCATGAACAAGCCTAGACAGTTCGCAGCAAAGCCCTACAACTTCTTTATGATAAGGGGGAAAAGGGAACGCGAATGGAGAAACAAAGAAACGTGTGGCAACTCAGAGGTGAGCAGCAATCTGGGAGAGCACAGTATTGTTTTCTGTCCCAAAGGCTCAGGTCACATCTTTTCCAAGCCCTGTAGACATGAATACCATCATGACAGCTGTATCAAGTCCTGCCGGTCTCCTGAATTGAAATAACTTCAGGCATTCTGGATTTAATATCATGCTCACAGTTTGGAGATATCAAAGACACAGCAACGACAGTATCAAAAGGTTTTGGATTGTCAGCAGCAGTGGGAAAAGTCAGTACCAAATACAACTGGCAGCACTGCTGCCTTGAAAACAGAGGCAGAAATTAACCTACGAGAATGTAAATTCTGTAAACTGCCTAGCTTTTTTCCTAGTGTCTAGGTTTTTATGAAACTTGCTTTAAATAAGACAGCAAAGCATTTCCTCTCTGTGTTTCCCCCCACAGTCACTACTCCCACCCAGCAGTGCCTTTATTTTCATTAATGTAGACACAGGTTATGACATTGTTCCTGAAGCACATTTTGAGCAACATGGGACTGTTTATAGAATGAGATAATGTTTAACAGAAGAAAATTCAGCAAAACTTTGTCCGGAATTTTCCAAAGTTTTCAGCTTAAGAATTCCTATATAGCTAAATATAGAGACGAGGCAGTTTGGAGCACACCACAGTACTGCATATACATCACATAACAATCATACTTTCTTTCTGTCTGTTATGTGAAAAAAATATTACTATATGCAGTACATGCTGCTGCAGAAAGGTAAGTCTATCACAAATGCATCACAGAACCTCAAGATTTGCAGTGAACTCTCTTTTGCCATAAAGACCACCTCTGACAAGCAAACTGATGTTTGACGTCAAAAATATGGAGGAAGATACGTCACAGCCTTTTAACAGGGTCAGTACACTGCTGCTACCTCAGGAAGCATGCAGAGATTTAATGAATTTTTTGCTGCTGCGCCTCTGAAGTGCAGATCACCTCCCTGCCACACTGCATTGCATCAGCTCCCATGCACTGACCCAGGTGGGAGTGGTGCAGGAAATGGGCATCATGTCTTGTGGCAGCCCAGCTAATGCCATGTGCCAGCACTGTCTATATTCCCTTGAGAATCCGAGGGAAGCAGGGAGTCCCTTGGTATTCTCATGGATCCCTTCTACTTGCCCAGGTAAGTTTAACTTGCAGCAAAGATTCACTCAAAAATTGTTCTTTCCATCGAGAGTAAACCTTGCACTTCAGCAGACTGCCTGCTGGAGACAAAACACATGGTGAGAACAAAACACTGACACGTCTGTTTTGTTGACAGTTTGGATATTTCCACTTGGGAGAAGAAGGTTTCTCAAGATACACGGTGAGCAGGAATGGTAACACACCACCTGCCCACCACTCCGATAACATCTGCCCCCATCCCCCTACTCTCTGGGCCTCAGACAACCTGATGGCTAACGCACCTCTGCTATCTACAAGAATAAAGCAGCCCCCCAAGCTTCAAGTGAAGTAAAAAGTTACTTCAGCTTTATCTCCTTATTCCAGCTCAGCCTCCCGACGAGCAGGTCAGCAAGATGGTCCCTTCGGATTCAGAATCTCTTCACTGTCAACATTAATTCAGCCCTCCGTCATGGTTTACACATTGGAATTTGTTTCGAATGAGTAGAAACCATTCTCTCTATCTTATTAGACTTATAAACCAATTTTTCACCACTGTTATTTCCCTGACATGTGAACTGTCCGTACAGCTTACCCATCAAATTAGTTCTTCAGAGGCGGCACCAAAGCAAAATGGACTAAGGGCTTAGTCTTCCCTGGAACTTAAAAAGATTAAAATCTTCTGTAACAGCTAGTGAGATGTACTGCATATTTATAATGAGGAAAAATAAAAGGGATTTTCACTACCCTGGAACTGATAAATCATTTTTAAAAAATTATTTTACACCAGACTTATTCATATACTTCAGAAAAGTTCCATACAGAAACGAACTTTTTTCATGTTGCTCAGAAAGCACTCGTATGGGGCGCATTTTAAAAATTTGTTCTACTGTGTCAAATTCATTTCAGGCTTTCCATAAGATTATCCACAACAAAGATTTAGAAAGATGACATTTAAAAAAAAATTATTTATGGCTCTTATTAGGTGGCCACACATGATCTGAGATAAATATATCTTAATAATAACTTACAATGAGAGATCTGGTACTGAACAGTATTCCCACCAGAAATTGTTGTGCTACAAAATGTATTGATTTTTGGCATGTAGTAGATCTCCAAGAATATTGCAGGCATACAAGATACTGCCTCTATAGTCAACATCTGCCAGATTCTGTACTATAAAAAACCCTGAGAGCTTTCTAGTGTATTCTTTATTTAATGCTGCCAAATCCTTCCCTCTCCCTGTCCAATCCCCCTTCCTCCAAAAATCCCAAATCAGGCCCCTAAAGGATAAGACTGGACATAACATGAGACAAAACCAAAGATCAGAGAAATTATCTTTGAGTTGTCTTTTGATCTCTCTCTGCCTGCTGTCTGGGAGTCCCAGTTTTATGCAAACCCCCAAGCAGCAGGATCTGGGCACCTGCCTGCACCCCTGGAGCCATGCCCAGCAGGTCCAAGTGGCAATCCACCCTCCCCTCACCATTCTCATCCCCAAATAATCTTCTTATTTTGTGTCCCCATCCTAGCACACAAATCGGATTCTGCTCTGTGCTCTGAAGATTCTTTTTTTCTGTCCCACATTTACATGTGACTACAAGAAAACTAAATTTACAATGGTTAAATGACCTAGTGACCCAGTTAGCAATCCCAAGAGGGAGCACACACTCTGGTGAGCTGACTGGTATTTCAGAGCGGCTGCACAGCCCTGGCTGTGCTGGGAGGCTGCTTCTTTCCTATTTGGTTTTCAATGTGTGACGGAGGAGCGGAGAGGGAACGGCGTCCATCACTCGGTGCACGCTGAGAAACTGTGCTTTGGCATGGATAAAGCTATGAATCCTTTGGGAAAGGGCCTGGCACTGGGAGGGACAGCTTGCCACCCCATGAAAAGAGTCAGCAAAAGTTATTTTTTACCAAGGAGGAATTGTGTGAATACTTTCCTGGCTGGGTGGTACTTGTTTGAGCTGCCTTTGTGGTGGGAACAAGCACCTACCTCTGATTTTAAAAAGAATTCAAGTAGGTCCATTTTGAGCTTAAAACAAACCCCAGAAGACAACAGAAACTAACACTGGAGTTGTACCAGACCTCTCTCCTCCGCCGTGGAGCACTGCAGGTTTCAAGTCCTTCCTGCACTCAACTTTGATATGTGGGCATTGACAAATCCAAGTTCTGGTTGTCAATATAAATCCTGACCACAGGCAAAAGAAGCAGGAGCCAGTCGCCAAAACCTAGTGCTCTCAGCCATCTCTCCTCTCTGTGCAGGAACACCCTGCATTCCACCAATTGCTCAATGCATTCGCTTCAGCTCCTAGGTTGACACATTTAAGGTGACAGCTGCACTTTCCATTCCCTGATATTAATGAGTCACAAACACCTTTTTACGCTGTGCGCTTTTGGCTGGACCCCTAATACTACTCCGGGGGAGGCAAAAGCAGGCTCTGCTCTCTGTTTGCTGCATAGCTGTAGATCTCACTAATGTCATGAGGAGTTACCTAGACTGTGCAGAAAAGACAACCCTTATGCATTGAAGAAAACACTCTAATAATAATGACGGTTGCACGTTAATAGGACATGGTGTAACTGTTTTGGAGCACATACTGGTTTATAGCTTTAGCTGCACACTCATATAAGCAACCGTGCTAGACAAACGCAAGAGCACATACTCACTGACGGTTCAGAAACACCTCCTGTCTCAGTCCCTGACTTCTTGCAAATTCTGCATTTCTTTCTCCTGAAACAAGCTTCATTTTAAGTGTAGTGACATGAGAAGGCTGATTCTCCTTGCTTTTCTCATGTCAGTCTTAGAATTTCTCTCCCTAGCTAAGCAGAGGCAGTACAGGGCGAGGAACCTGTACTTCTGCGTGTGGTAGTGCTCTGAACCAGACAATAAACAAAGCTGCCTAAATGCCTCAAACCATATGCCATTCCCATAGTGACAGAAACCAGTGCTTTCTTGGGGCTTGGTTATTCAAAACCAGACCTCACAGACCACGGTTATGGAGGCAATATTAATGGCTGGATTACATGCACTGAATCAACAAGTGAATTATTTATACACACATTAGGATTTTTATCCCTGTTCACACACAGGTAATTCCAAAAGACCTCTGTAAATCCACTGATGTTGCCCTATTTTTATACAAAAGAAACTGAGATCTGAACTCCAACCCAGGGAAATAAATTTTAGAAATAGCTTTATAAGCAATAAAATGTTGGTTGAATACTTTATATATACTCAGTATAAAAAATTTGCAATAGTCTCATAATGCAAATACAGTTTTTAGACAATTCAAATGCCTGATGTGGGAATACAAGGACACCCTTCATCTGGACAGTTAGGGACCTGTGACAGGACAAGAAGAGAGGGACAACCGCACTGCCAAGCAGTTTCTCTGCAGTGTAGGTACAGCCATTGAACCAGATTCTCCACTCTTTAGAACAAGTTAATTATAAGCAGCTTCTCTGAAATTGGAAGTGTGATTTCATTCTAAATCTTGTGCAGCAGAGTGATCAATTGGACCCATTTAGCCTATTCCCAGAACATTTGCACAATGATAATAAATACCTAAAATCTGTCCTTGAAAATTACGTTGCTCTGCTACTGAATAGAAATCTCTTTGATATTAGCTTAATCTACATGAAATTTCCTTTACCAAATGTCTGCAAAACAGCATATTTGTGATTTGCAGCAATGTCATAATACAGTTGCTGTGGCTAACGTTGTGCTGTACTCCTACAGACAGCGCTGGCTGGCCTGCAGGAAGCAGCACAGCCATGAGCAGCTCCTTCTCCTGCCCTACGACAAAAACAGAAAGTAAAAACACCGAGCAGATTCATAGTGCCACCTTTCTCTCCATGAGCCTCCCCTGCTATAAATAGCTACAAGAAATTGAACTGAAGAGTACTAGTCCACCATCACTGCAAACAAGATTTGGACATTGCTGCAATTAATCTTCCTGAATCAATAGGTACAGTTTTATAACCCACTGACCTGCCAATAAGAAGTGCACAAAGAAAATGATCGGATGGGATCAAAAGCCTTTAGATGGTGGTGGTTTTAACCAGCATACACAGGTTAGTCAAAACTGCAGCAGTGGTTCATCTAAGTGTGTATACTTCACAGAAATTGTCAGTTGTACGTATCTTTGCTTTCAGCTGTGTGTTTATTCAGTTGACACATCAGTACCATTTTAAATATATTTTTAGTATGTATGTTATATAATGCATCAGTGTTGTAACTCTCCAATATCCTCTAAGAAATCTATGGCCTTAAAAAAACAAATTCCAGGATTTTTCTTCTTTAGGAAATTTTGGCTTTCCTGTCTGACTCAAAATGAAACAAATTCAAAAACTCCAAATTCCCCCCCCCACTAGAAATTCCATTTTCCAGAACCTCTAGCATTAAAAATACATATTTCCAAAATAGCTTCATTGTTCTCCGAGTCTGCCATGGGAACAGCATTTTGCATTTATGGGCAAATTAAAGGAACACACTTTAAAGACATAAAAATAAACCTACCCAAATAAACCAGCAATAGGAAGCTAGCTCCTGGCAATTATCAAAAATGTATTGTGCTGCCAAGCCTTGAGATTTTATAGGGAGTATTTAGATTGTGAATCATGCTGCAGACAATTTAATGAAAAGATTCAGCTGTCATGTGATTTTGGAAGAGGAGGAATAGGAAAGAAAATCACCTCTAGCTTGAGGAGGAATACACTGAAATGCAAACTCAGAGACATGGCATAATAGGCACAGCTCTTCAAGTGATTGCCAGGAAGATTTCTGTGCCATTATAGGGCTTCTCTAAAAATAAGTTCCCCAATACCACTAGATCATGGAGTACCAACAGCCACCGATTCAATTACATTGCTATCCAAACTTTCAGAAGATCAGCCAAAACACGCTTTCAGCAACCCCTACTAAGGAAGTCTCCATGGGCATGTCTAGATCATGCAACAGAGCATGGTACTGATATCCACAGCGCACTCTGGAGAGTATCACACTTCCTCGGGGACAACATGTCTTCCATGGCCTGCTTCTGACTTGGGTCTGAACAGCTGAGTCCCCACAGCATTACAGCTTACACTGCTATGCTGCTCAGCCCTTCCTGCCTTTTCTGGTTCCTGGCTCAGACTGTGCAGAACAGTTTCAGTATCTCTGCACTTGCAACGCAGGCATGTCCTGAGTCACCCAGAAATGCTAGACTTCATGCAGAAATTTACGCTATTGCTTCCATGATAAACTATCTGGCTCTTCACCTATGCTGTTACAAGTTTGCAGATCCATAAGTCCCAAGATAACCTTCACAGATAAACCATACAGGCAATTTTGGTTTTCTCTGCTGCCTGTGACTGCCAACTGCAGCCTGCTGCCAGCCAGGAGCAGAAACCAAGAGTTCTGGAGTCCAGAGCTTCTGCACCATGGCACAACCCATGCAATCTGCTGCCAGTGGGCATTTTTTCCTCTTTGTGTAGAAGTGAATACATTTACATAAATGTAGTGTACAGGAGACTGCAGATTATAGCTTCAAAACTTGCTAATGACCATGCAAAGGATGATGAAGATTATAGTAGGGCTGATTTTTTGTTGCTTGGCTCATGGTTTTTTTATTTTTAAAAAAATTAGGCATTATTGAAACCACAGTTATTATTGTTAACTTCGAGCATAGTTCTTACCAGGTTTAATTATCTGCTTTCTCCCCATTTTGGCCTGGTATTTCATCCAATGTGGGACTTCAATCACCCATCCCAAAGGGAAAAATCCAGTATGCTCAGTGAGTTATTCCTTTCAACAGCCAGGTAGGTCATAAAATTTAAAAAAGTAATAATAATAATTAAAAAAAAAATCACAATGCTCCGTAAGTGCTCATTATCAACATGGGTTCCTAATTTATGCCTAGCTGTTTTACATCAGCACTGAACTTCCTGCCAAGCTTTAGAACAATGACATCCAACAGAGCTAGAATCTGTATGGGAAAGCACTAGGTTTTTATCCTGAAGGCCAAACAAGTAGCTGTTTGCAATTCAGCTTTGGCCTGACTATTCCATTACCTCACTTGGTTTTAAAGCAGTTGAAGTAAAACTATGTGGAACTGAGAGATCACAGAATACCATTTTTACCTGCAGGATTTCTTACTGAATCCACTGGATATTTCATATGACAAACAATATAATCACGTTTTTCAACGTATTTGCACTTAAAGTTCTTTGTATTTCCAAGAGCTTTTTGAAAACTCTGAACTGGCAGCATTTTAGGAAACGTACAATGGAGGAAGGGAATATTCTAGACAGGAACACTGAAGCACAAATTGCTTATCAGATGAAGAATATCACCTGATCTTTGATTTCTAGTAGACAACACAGGCCCTTGGTTTTCAAGGTCTCTGAAAGCCTTCCCTTGCAGGGAATACATTGACCTCCCTGAGAAGAATAAAAGGAAGAACTGAATCTTAAAGGAACTTTATAAGTACACATGAGGTTAACTTTGGGTTCAAACCCAATGTTCAGGTGTTTAATCATCATCTTCCAAAAGCTGTCTTAGAGGAAAGCAAGCATAGACACCCAAGGACAGAAAAAACAAATAGCTTCCCAATGGCATACTGCAAAGCTCTGCATTTTTGCTCAGGTTTTGTCTAGCTCTCCTTTTATGTAATAATTCAAGAATAGTCCACTGCATTGCATGTATACCTTGGCAAAAGGGATCCTGTAAAACTTTCAAAGTCTGGAATACAGGATCCAGCCATGTATCTGAATCAAAACTGTTTTAGCCACAAGGCCTGAGCCAAGAGCTGCTGCACTGGACATACAGACAAGCCCCATGAACTTTGATGGCCACAGCTCAGGCTCCAGACAACCTTCTTGTTCTGTTTGATAATGAGGGACAACTCCACACATTTTGAACCAAGGCTATGCAGAATACGTGATCTGTTACATGCTGAAGTTGTGGTATCTTACCTTGTAAACATCAGTGCCTTTGGATTACCATGAAAAATACAGCAACTGTTGCATGCAAACATGCACACAGGTACTAAATACAAAACTTGATTGTAGCTGTGAGCATAATGTGGCCCAAGAGCCCTGAAAGCAGCTCCACAGATCTGAACGCAGTTTATCGCATAAACACAGATGACAAGCACCACCTTGCATTAAAGCACGGACGGCCCAGCTTCACTTTTAAAAAAAAAAAAAAAAAAAA
>Ga0065711_1000705_pt1 | contig 69509 bp, 30 predicted proteins | sample Hoacrofraction12_FD_59098 | JGI IMG/M metagenome (GOLD analysis project Ga0065711, IMG submission 59098) | Hoatzin crop microbial communities from Cojedes, Venezuela - Epithelial fraction 12 v2 (version 2) | ecosystem: Host-associated > Birds > Digestive system > Esophagus > Crop | place... | reverse complement strand
AAAGATTTTTTTTTTTTTTTTTTTTAGTAGTAGAACAGTAATGCGATTCTGATAGTAGAAGATAATACAAAGAAGTCTAGAAAAAATTATGTAAAGAGCGTTGTGGTGCATTGTTAGTGGTGTTGTCTCTTACTTACAGGACTGCTTATTTGTACTGCTTTAGATGCCTTGAAGTTCCAGTCAGGAAAGAAACTTCAGTTGTGCTTGGCACTGCACGTACGTCGAATACAATGTAGGGACAGTCTGTGCTTGGAAATCATAGAATCATAGAATGCTTGGGATTGGAAGAGACCATTACAGGTCAGCTAGTGTGACCCCCCTGCAGTGAGTAGGGACATCTATAACTAGATCAGGGTGCTCAGAGCCCGGTCCAACCTGGCCTTCAATGTTTCCAGTACAGTTTCCTCCACTACTTCTCTGGGCAACCGGTTCCAGTGTTTCTCCACCCTCACTGTAAAAAATTGCTTCCTTATATCCAGTCTAAATCTATCCTCCCTTAGTTTAAAGCCATTACTCCTTGTCCTATCACAACAGGCCTTGCTAAGAAGGTTGTCCCCGTCTTGCCTATAGGCCCCCTTAAAGTACTGAAAGGCTGCAATCTCCAGGCTGAGCAGCCCCAGCTCTTGCAGCCTCTCCTCACAGCAGAGGCGTTGCAGCCCTTCGATCGTTGCTGGGGCCTCCTCTGGCCCCACTCCAACAGCTCCAGCTGTGTCCTGTGCTGAGGTCTCCAGAGCTGGACACAGGACTCCAGGGGGGTCTCAGCAGAGTGGGGCAGAGGGGCAGAATCTCCCCCCTTGCCCTGTGCCCACGCTGCTGGGGATGCAGCCCAGGGGATTGTTGGCCTTCGGGGCTGCCAGCACACACTGCCAGGTCATGGCCAGCTTTTCACCCCCCAGCACCCCCTGTCCTGCTCCTCAGGGCTGCTCTCCATCCCTTCATCCCCCAGTCTGTATTGATACCGGGGAATTCCTCGACCCAGGCACAGGACCTTGCACTTGGCCTTGCTCAAGCTCATGAGGTTCACACGGGCCCGCTTCTCCAGCTTGTCCAGGTCTTTTTGGATGACATCCCATCCTTCTGGCATGTCAGCTGCACCACTCAGCTTGGTGTCATCTACAACCTTGCTGAGGGTGCACTTGATCTCACTGTCTATGTCATTGATGAAAATACTAAACTGGTCCTAGGATGGACCCCTGAGGGGACACCACTTGTCACTGACGTCCATCTGGACAGCCAGCCGTTGACCACTACCCTCTGGCTGCGACCATCCAACTAATTCCTTATCCGCCAAACAGTCCACCCCTCAAATCCGTATCTCCCCAATTTAGAGAGAAGGATGTTGTGGGGGACCATGTCGAAGGCTTTACAGAAGTCCGGATAGATCACATCCATTGCTTTTCCCTTGTCCACTGATGTAGTCTGTATTTTTCACATGCAAACAGCAAAATGGTCGAACGCTCACTGTTTGCCAATGGTAAGATTCTCATCATGTCTTCCACAAGAAAAAAGGATTTCTTAATTTTTTTTTCCCAATTTAGAACTCCAGGCACTGTGTGACCTTGGCAAGTCTTTTATTCTCTGTGCTTTCAGCATTTCTCGATAGAGAAGAAAACACTATATCCTGCAGCAAACTGAACATACAAAAAAGTAATAATTTCTCTTTTTTTCCTAATTATGATGGTATATTTTAGTATTTTTGTGTGGGCTTGACTGTAGTATTTGGATGCATGGTGCTGACTGTTCTGTGCCTGACTGTTCTGTGCCTAACTGTTCAAACGGTATTAATATCTAAATGACTAGGACTTTGTACACCTCAATTCTGTCCTGGTTCAACTGTTGTCATGCTGTGTGACAGCAGTCGGAACAACAGTCCTGTAGATAAAATGATGATAATGTTGTTTACTTTCTTCATGAGGCACTAATATCTCTAGATGAAAAGCTCAGTGCTCAGTCATGTTACAATAATCATAACGCTGAGCAAGAGTAAAGGGAAATGGACTTGTGGAGGTCGGTAGAGTGGCTAGAACCTGGTGAGGATGCATGAACACAAAGTCGTCTCGTGTTGGATCATGTGGAACCTTGATAGAGATGAGAAATTGTGCCAGATAAGTTTTTATGAAAGATCATTATTTTCTTTTTGCAATCTCTGTTGGTTTCTGAAAGAAAAGCCTCCAGTATTCTTAATCCTTCAAAAGTGAGGGATTCCTGAAGGAAGGGAGAAAAAAATCCCTGTGTGCATGTGTGTATATATGTATATACATGCTTTTCTAGAGACCTTTAAGCGAAGGATTCTGTGAAGTAACATGCAATTCATATAGTACAACACTATCTAATTATTTTTAAGTTGACAAGACTGACCTTTCTCACATTATAAATGTCACTTTCTTAGGACCTAAAATAAGCCACAAATGAAAACTGCACTCTAACTTGAGCAGAAAAATTCATCCTTTTAATCCTTCCATCATAATTCCTGGCATCTGGTAAAGCAGAGTCGGGGAAGGATACCACCATTTCAGGGGACTGTAATTTGTGTAGTTATCACACAAGTATAAAGCTGTTAAATTCCTTTCTTCCCGTGCTTCAGTATAACAGTTCAGGATCATTCTGTTTGTTTTCCTCACCCAGATTAGAAAGCAGTCCTGCACAGAGGGACACGTGCAAGTCCGACAGAAGAAATGTATTCCAGTTGTCAGGGTGTCAGCACAAGGCTGGGCAACCAGGGCAGAGTTCTTATCACTGTCACATAATTCCAGGCTGATCCTGGGCAAGCCTTTCTCTACAGATTTGTTGATTGATAATATTGCAGTATACTACGGTTTAATATATGGGAATTAATAGATGAGATACAAAATGCCTAATGTTCTCTGGCTGGGCAAAGCAGAATAGAGCAAATAATGGCTGAATATTTGTTTGCTAGATAAAGTTTTGGATTTCATAGAGGACAGAAGAAAGGAACGCCAGCTGAAAAACCTGTGGCAGTTAAATTGCAGTTTGACAGCATGAACCAAACTGATCTTTTTTTTTCTATTTTTAAAGGGTTTTTTTAATCATTGTATTTAAATTTTCCCTGGAACAGATGCTTCCAAATAAAATGTAAGTTGTTTTTTCATTTTGAAATTTGTAAATGAAACATTTTAGCAATTTTCAACTTTTATTTTAATTTTTTTGGCTGACAACGCTTGCCCAAATTTCTCATTTGACAAGTATGAGAGATTTCAATCTTTGTGAAACAGAGTTTTTGACTCACTTTTTAAAAAACTGTCCCTCTAATGAGTAATTCTGAAATCTGATAACAGAGCTAATGGTGTTTCATGAATTAAATGCTAGTGCATTCTTCTGTCAAAATCTGAATCCTGAAAAGTCATGAGCAGTGATAAGTCCCAAAATATGCCACTTTTGTCCTTTACCCAGATATGTGGATGGTACATTGCTCAAAGGACCATCCACGTAACTTTTCAGTGGAGGAAATTCTAGTAGTGTATGACCTGGCTGGCAAGAAAGATTAGACTGATAGCACTCAAGTGCCACGTGAGTTTGGAATGACACAGTTCAACTCTACTGCATTGAGTGGTTTGGAATTGCTTAAAACTGATTGACATTCAGCATTCGCTGATCGATAAAGGATGTAGTTCGAGTGACTAAACAGTGAGGTTGTCACCCAAATGATTTTATCTTTCATTAAATAAATGAAAAGTATGTTTTCAATAGTTTCTGATGAAAACAAAGGCAAGCCTAGGGGAAAAAAATTACGCGTGTGGGAACAACTAACATGGGATGAACTGAAATGCCTTTGCTGCTTTTTTTAATATTGCTTGGAAACTGTTGGACCACTTTGTATTTCTGGAAGCAAAAAGCCGTGAACATTTCAAAGGCTTTTTCTCTGTTCTTACAGTTGTGTTTTTGTTTTTTTTTCCCTGATCTGTTTAATCTTGTTTCTCCAATTTTTCCACACTCTGCTATATTCTTACTCAATCTGTCAACATGAGTTTTTCCTCCAGATCTTTTCAAGAACCTGTTTTAGGTTTGAGTTGTGTGAAGAATCTGGGTTTTTTTAGTGATGTTTCTACCTTTCAGATCAAGAAAGGGAACCTGGGGAATTGCAGTAATAGTTTTGTAAAACTCAAGAGGATTTTGGAATCCGAAGAATATTTTCTTAATTTTTTTAAACAGTGATTGCTAAGTAGTTAACGTGACACCTTAGTTCTGATTCATGGAATACTGAAATTCTGAAAATGTAGTTCAAAATTTTTATTTCTCTCCTGGATTTTCCCCACTGAGGCCCTCTGCAGGCTGTTACTTGCAATCTTTATATTGATATCTAAATTCCAGAGTGAAATGTTACATTACTTCAACCCCAAAATATTAGCTGAGGTGGTTCATCTGGCTTCATAAACAGTAGCGTTTTCCAGATCAAACCACTGACTTCAAGCTTTCTGGTGCCTGCTGGAGATCAAAATGCCAGAACATAGCGAAGGCAGCTGCTCTTAAGAGATCCTAACTGGATGACGAGGGTTCAAGATCTTCAGAAAGCTGACTCTGACTAGTTTATTAATGTATCTTATTTTAATTGGATCCATGAAGGGTGTGAGTCTGTTTCAGTTCCTGGTTTTTATATTTAGAACCTGAGGTCAAGCTGCAGATGTGTGTAATTTAATCTAAAGAGGGATTTTTACATTGAGTCCCTTTTTATAAGCAAAAAGGCAAGTCTTATGCAAACCTGTAGCTGTAACCTCCTGTTGTTGTACACCATTTGATTCTGGTTTGTCAGAATGTTAATGCACCAGTGATAGGGGAAAGGGGAGGAGGCTAGTACAGTACTTATAATTCTCCACTTGTTTTATCATACACTGGAATATTTATTTTCAATACTATGTCTGAAGAATACATAGGAGTATGAGCAATCACTGCATTTTCTGGTAGTAGTAGACTCCCAAAATGTACATATTAATGAGATTTTTACTGTGCCGAGATGAACGGTCTAGGTGCTTTTTGAATTAAGACGATGCCTCCCTCCAGGGGGAAAAAAAGGCTCCTTGTCCTGGCACTGTGCTGTTGCTTGCTGAGAAGTTCTTTGTGAAGAAGTCATCTTTAGTCTGTGTTTTGAAAGTACTCAGTTATTCTGTTGACTGTATAATGTTAGTGCTGAAACCATTATAAATAAATAAATTGTAACAAAATTTCTTCCTTCCTTAGCTCCTGCAGAAGGTGAAGCGCTAATTTCAGTAAATCCTAGTCTTAGATGGTGAAAGCTTTCTTGGAGAGCTGTACGTGAATGCAGATGTTTTTCTATCTCTAAATTATTATGCTAGCATCATATCACTTAACTTGGGTTATCCTCTCTGTTTTCCTAAGGCATCATTGCCAAAATGATGCTAACGTAAGTTTGTGAACAGCTTTGTTTTCACACGGGGAAGTTTGTATTGCAGAGGGACGTGCTTTACTACTTTGGGGTTGTTGCTAGTTTAATAACAGTTTTTAAAAGCCAATTCTTATAGAGAAGTTTCTCCGAGCCATTCCATTCTGAGTGTAATTGGTAGTGATGTCCCTATTCAGAGCTTTCAAAATACGCAAATAGGAGTTTCAAGCTATTGGGAGTATCGAGGGATATCTCACTGGTGTTAGAATTCCCAGTTATTAAAATTGGGACTATTGAGCTGATCTAGCACAAGGATTCTTGGCTTTAGTAGTGAAAGAAAACTGCAAATATGTAAAAGGGGCTGAAGAGAGAAAATTAACAGAAATACAAAACCACTTTCAGGATTAAAACCAGAGCTGTTTCTTTTAAGCTGAGTCTTGTTGATTAGGACATGCAGCTTCTGCCACATTGAGAGCTTGACTTCCATCTGATACCACAATATGGAACATAAATACCAATAGCCCTTTTATCCAGCAGCTAGAAACTCTGACCTTTAAGTAACGGATTAGGAAGTGTGAAGGCATTTGCAATCAATGAAGCTCATCTCTTAGCTGGGAAGCAGAGCTATATGTAGGGACTGATACGAAGCCCATTAGAGTAGAGTTTTCCTGCTTTCAGCAGTGTTTCAGTTTGGCCCATGGTTAATTAATGAAGCTGGCTTTCAAACAGCTAGACATCTCCAGACACCTAACAAGTTGTTCGAAACTGTGAGTTGTCAGCACAGAGATGGATGGGATAGTTCGAATAACGTAAGTCTGTTGGCTCTGTAACAATACAATTGCAAGAAGTTGTCTGGCTAGCTTTCCTGCTAGGCCAGGGACGCTTGTCATGGGTGTGATACTTAGAGAGGCTACTTCTGGGAAAATGGTGAAAAGCAAGATTTTTTTTTTTTTTTTTTTAAATTCCCCACATTCTTCCTCATGTAGGAACTCCAAGAGGATTTGTATTTTCTTAACTGCATTTAAAATAAATATTTCGTACTGTACAAATGTATCATGACCTCTCTAATGGATGTCTATCTGGGGCCTTCAGATTTCAGTTCCATGTAAGATTGTTCATTGTATATGATGAACAGTTCAGGCTTTTGGATATTCTTGAGGGAAAGAACTTCATCTGACAATAGTAGTGACTCTCCTATCTCCACAGACAAGAGCTATAGGTCAAGATCTGTTCTTTACGGGGAAAATTTTAATCTGAAAATACCAGTCATGGGAATAAACCAAGAAAAATCTTCAGGATTGCATAGTACCAAAACTAGCTGTTTTCCTTTCCAGTCGAGACTGTCAAGGACTTTAATGCCTCTGTTGAAGAGAGGTGAACCGCCTTTACCGTTAGGATGGTCTCCAAGAAATGTGCAAATTTTTGTAGGACAGAATTGCAGCTGCAGAATTGATCTTCCGTGGCAGTAAAGAAAGAGAACGAAAATGGTATAGAAGAACATAACTTCTTTTTTTGACATCAGATAGCGCTGTGTTATACTCCCTAGCATGGATAAAACATTTTAATCTCATTTAATTTCAAGTAATAAATTACTTGCGTTTACCCTAGGAGATAAACGAGTTCCATCATTAGATTGCAGGATTTGAAGTAAGCTGTGGTCTTTTCTCTTTCACCTTGTGTCTCCCACCCTCATTTGTCTTTTTTGTCAATTTGTTGCAACTCTTCTGGTGGCTGGATGGTTAGGTTTTTTTATTTGGGAACTAAATTTTGTGTGTCTGTGTCAATAGTTTCATAAATAAAGAAAGCTGATCCTTGCTTGTATGATTTTTAGGTGGCCATCATGATACAGATAATGATAAAACATTTATTGTTTTAGACATAAGATGCACCATCTCCGAAGTCTGTATGTTAGACTGTCTTGGGAATTGTTGTGCCTTATCTATAGTAATAAAAGATAAGTTAAACTTCATCTTAAATTAGAATTATTTTTCTAAAGCAACATGGAACCATTCCTGATGAGCCATACTAGCTCTGGCTCTGAATGTTCAGAATGAACATCTCCGTGACTTTGTCATTCTTGCTGCATATTTGAGCTAAGCAGAGGTCTTATTTTCTAGTCTTGGTGTGATATAAATGGTTTATCATTTCTACAGTGCTGGTTCTGTATGGAAATCTCATTACGTATTTCAAAAAGAATGCAAGCAGTATGATTTTCAGGAAGTGTAATTACATTTGGAGCTGAAAGGTAGCTGTCTTGCAACATCTGACCTTCCTAATAGGCTGGGCAGTACATGTAATGGATACTTAGGTTTTAATGGTCTTGGAGGACTGAGTAAAGGTGATCTAAAGGAGATCCTCTTCAGAGCTTGTACCAAGGATGTGTTTAGCATAGGCAAATTTATAATGGGGAACCAGTGCCTCTCCCCGCTGTATAAAGATTTGTAATAAAAAAAAAAAGAGTACTGAAATAGGTAGTGTGACATGCTGGATTTTGCCACAGTGGCTATATAAGGAAATGTAGGTGAGAATGAACACCTGAGGTTTGAACCAAAACCCCCAGTGAAATCAAAGGTTATCTGACAACTTAAAGATTTGCAGGGAGGGAGGAATTGGGCCTTACCATATCAAATCTTTGTCGCTTGGTCCTTGCCTGTAGAAACTTAGCTTGAACAAAGCCGTGCTTAGTGTTTGTGTTCATTGTTTCAATAATATTTTCAGAGCTGGTATCTGAATTTAAGTTGTCAACTTTAAGCACATAGCTATGATTATCTGTTCATTGCAAGAGAAATGCATCACAAGTTACAATGCATTTCAAAAAAATAACCCTAATGTTTTTGGATCTTTTATATCTAGAATTCTGGATTCACAGTTTTATTCATTCTAGCAGGCTTTTCAGAATTTTTATTGTGTTAGGCATTTTGTTAGTTAGAGAACATTTGAATGTACATGTGTGTGCAAATACTAATATTGCAATTATCAAAGCTTAAACAGATTCACCCTTGGATTACTGGACTCAGCATGCAAATGTGTCAGCTGAGGGACATCTCGGCTGCCTTTAAAGCTGGGAGTTTGACTGTGGAAAGAGCGCGGTGCAGTGACGGCAGTACCCTAGTCCTTTCGGATGTATAACAGTTCCTTTCTGTCATAACTCATGCGATTTCCAGCAAGTTGCTTAATGTCTGTGAGTGATATTTTTAATGGCCAGTGTTTGTCACTGTGAGACTAATCTTCCTAGGCTCCTTTAATAGGCAGTGAGGAATGCAGTTAACTGCACTGAGCACTTGGATTGTAAAGGAAAACTAAGGAGATAACCTTAGCTAGGCTAACATTAGCCTTTGTGAAATCAACTTGTATTTGTGTGCTTTTAAGGTGCAGAAAGGTGATTAGGGGACTGTTCTGCTTCAAAGGGATCTACTGAGGGTCGTTGCATCTCTGTAGTATGAAAAGGAAGGCCAAGAGTATCACAAATGTTATATGTTACGCTAAGTAGTACTCTGTATACTCTGGCCATCTAAATAACTGTAAGGTAAATGGGTTGGTGTTCATTTTTGTTACCTTTACTGCTGCAGCAACGAACAATGTCCAATATTATTTATTTAAAACCTCTCTGGAATGTTAACAGCCAGCAACAATCAGAGGCTTGAGCTTTATTAATATCAGCAAACCTTCTGCATATGGGAAGTACAAGCACTTGGAGATGTATTGTATGCCACATGACAGAGAGACTGCTTGACGTGTATTTTATTTTTAAAATGTCACTAGCTGAAAATTAATCAGACCTGTAATGCGTGTTTGAATTAATTTATATTGCTGTTGGAAGCAATATCTCAAGAGCCGTAGACAGATGTGTGAATGCTGTAAGCAGGCAGCGTTCTCAATGGATCAGAAAATGCTTCAAAACAGCACTCCCACCTCTCCCAACTCCGCTCTGCCTTTGCCTGCCTGACCTTTTGGTACAAACTGAAGGTTTTAGCATGAGGAAAGAATAAAACCCCACCATACCTGAACTCATGCCTTCTGCTGCCCTCTGGACCTTCTCTAGCTTGGCAACTTTTGGAGTTTTTCCTGTGAATACTGTTAGTGGCCTGTACCTATTTGTGTAGCCTGCGTGACCTCTTGGTGCAGCTCTACCTTAAGGAGCTGTGGAGTGTAATGGAGTTTTCTGCCTAGAGAAACCCTGAGATGGTCCCATCTGTTAATAGTGCATAATACTAGGAATTGCCATTTGTTGAAGCCCTAGAGTTCGTACTAGTCAGAACTCTGAGCAGATCAGCTGAATTGGGCACGATCATATACAGTGCAAGATCGCAGCAAATCGCTCATTTGGAGCCTTTCCAGCGTTGCAGGGTCAGTCTGCACATGGTTTCCCTGTGCTTCTCAAAGGCGAGGGTGGGGGAATAGCTCCCCTCCTGGGGACTGTGTTTTTTAAATCATCAAGAAGTCATATGTGCGTGCTTTAATTTGTAGCTGTGCTTAAATTATCTGGAGTCCTTCAAAAGGAAAAAAAAAATCAATTTGACTTTGGCAGCTGTCTCTACAATGCCTGCCAATCACCATAGTATCTTGGCTATTTTTAAGTCTCCTGAAATCAGTCTGCATTAAGGCAATAGCTGTGCTTGGATTTCAGCCCGGGACTCTATCAATATAAAATGATTTGTTGCAAGTTTTAAAGATGCTTCATCCCTATTCTCTCTCTTTTCATTTACATTTTAAGCTTTCATCAAAATGTGGATCAACAGTACTAATAGAGCCTTTTCTTCCTTTATCCTACCTGATGCTTCCTACAAAGAATACCCGAGAGTGTAGGTTTTTAACCTCTGTCTGACATGAGGGTATTTTTCCTTCTGTTCAAATAAGAAGGACCAGTTTGTTCCATGAAAGAACCTGCTGTGAGTCTTGCCAACCTTGTACCATTGGAATGTTTCCCAGTAGAGTTCTGAGGGACATGAATGTGTATAAGAGAGTGATCGGAAGCAAAAAGGAGATGATCTTTCATGCAGCAGTTAATGGAAATAATCATTAAATAAGAGATTTTGTTTTCCCAGATTTAAGACCCAAGTTTTCAAAGTGCTAAGTGTGTTAGACCAGCCCTTCTTGGTCCTAGTGACAGACTAGCTGTGGATGTCCTCAGGACACTCGCCTGTTACCTGCAGTTGACATGAGGTTTGTGTTTCAGTATTCGCTATAGTCTGGTAGGAGTCGTGCACACAAGGGGAATTGTAGGGGTTTTTTTTTCAATAATCAAGTTTCTCATCGCTAATATTGCCATTTACTTCAGTCATTTTAAACTGGCCAGTAATCACTCTGTCCAGCCACACAGGTTTGTTGTTCCGTGTGATTCCCCCTAAGGGAAACCCATACCTGGTATTACAGTCCATGCTGTGGAGAACCGCTGACCATTAAGTACTCCAAATCACTTTGTTGTGATTGAGTAGAATAGTGCTGTTGGATTCAAGCTTGTTTTAAGAACAATTAAAAATCAAGATAATGTTCATTGCTTCAGCTTCTCTTTAGTAGAAGCATAATTTCCTTGTATGTATTTTTCCAGATTTCAAGGGATTTGTATGGCAGTCACCATCATACAGAGGAAGAAGGCATTTGTATTCTGTGACATAAAGCCAATGATGCTGTCAATCTCAGGGGTGTAATCTTTACATGCTATTAGAAAGTATTAGCTCTCCTTTCTCACAGCTCTCAAAGCAGTGCTGTTATGAGAACTGTTAACAGAAAAGAGTATTCAGTTAAGTGTGGACCATTCCTTTACAAATACATTTTAAAAGTATTATCGTATTTTCATGACTAAAATTATGCTTTATTTGTAAATAGCAGCTGTGGCCCTCAAGAATGTGGGTGATTCAAAAGAAACCTTTTTCCTTAATACCCCTTGCATCTGAGATTTTTGGTGGCCAGCTCCCTCTGCTCGAATAGCCCTGCTGCTTCCCATCCTTCTGTTATCATACAGCTGATCTAGGGATAGCACTCTCTACAGAGGTTATCCAAGGGGTGCAAATTGTTTCTTCCATAGGTTTTGCCATCAGCAGAACATGGAAGTGTTTTTAAAAACTAATTTCTGTTGGCATCCCTGTTTTATGAATAGTTAACTGCATAAAAGTGAAGTAACTTTCCTGAGGTTGGGTGAAGGTAGGAATTAGGTCTGAGTGTGCTGATTTCCATCGAGAGCTCTGCTGACCTCCATCTGCGGGGGTGTGCTGCTTGCCTTTGGGAGAACTAAACATCTGACTCAGGGCTAGGTCGTATGGATGGGGTTTACACTCACTGCTTAGGCCTGACGAAGTCTCTGGTAGTGTGTATGTGTGGCCTGGTTTCCTCTGAGTCACCTGGGGCAAACTTCTGTGATGTTATTGCATAGTGCCAAAACCACTGCAAAGATTGTGTCGCAGCCTGCCGGGGTTTGGGAGGCGGTGGGAGCGTGTGTCCACATCTAGGGCTTTGTGGGTGCAAAAGCTGCAGGACACTTGTGGGTGGAGGAAACTTAGTGTGTCACAACCCTTGTCTGTGGTATTTGCCTGTACTGGAGTGCAGAGCAAACTGTCCTTTCACCTAAATCTGTGTTTCACCTCAGAGGAAACTGGTGGGAGGGAACTGGGAACCAGCAGACAGCTGGTTACCCGAGTCCTGGAGAGAAATACAGTGGTAATAGCGACTATTGGAGTTCTTTGAGAGGAAAGAGAAGGAACCTGCTCAAACTGAAGCCTATATTTTGGCTGTTTTCTGATTTTTTTCAAGACGTGATCATCAAATACCTTACAAAAAAAGTAAAACCCAAACTTTAAAACAACTAAAACCTGTTACTTAATCTGGAACAAAAAGATTGGACAGTATTTTTCTTGAAGCTGCAGCTTTTCTGGAAATATTTCTTAAAAACAGCATCACTTTATGTGTTCTAGCTGAATCTGATTTCTTTATATGTATCTCTAATTTAAAGCAGAACTGTTCAATGTTCTCTTTGGGTGAGGGATTGTCTAAGAAATAGTAATACTGGTTTTCTTGCCTGTCTTGTCTCAATATATGCACTAGATATAAGTAAAAGTTCTTGTTTGCTGTTCAATTCTGCATTGTGTTCAAGGCATGCTGCAGTAGCATTAAAGCCTATGGAAAAGTAAATAGTTAATTCTTACTTAATTCTTTAAAGTTTTGTAATGTCATGAGATGCCTAATTTGTATAATTTGTGTGCTTTTCGCTTGAAAATCTCTTCAGGCTGTATCACTATTTTCACTTGTGGCTTAGTATTTTGAGCTCTTTAGTTTATCATCAGTATAAGGAAAATATTCCTGGAGACTTTCCATGAAACCCATTTGTTGATGAAAGAGGGAACATCTTTTCTAATGCTTTAAACAGGAGCCATAGATTTTGAAGTGAACTTCCAGTGCCCCTATTAATAGATAAGTAGTTTTTTTAGCATCACCCTGACCTGAGTAGGTAAAAGGGGACATGTTGGGAAGGTGAATGCTGTGAATGGGGAGACTGATTTAGGGAAAGTGGTTTTGCTTTGCTCCTTGATGCTGTGTGTGTAGGTGTGAGAGGGGAAGAGAGAGAGATGAGAACTCTGTGGATTGTGTACAGGCGAGTAGTTCGCTGGCTGGATAGAAAAAGAGTTTGCTCCTTCCTTGTCCATCTGCAATTTGAGTTCCAGTAGTTCTGGATTGCCTTTTGGTGTTAAGCTGTGTGAAGCTGGCACAGCTGGTGTTAAGGGCAGCATGAATCTGCTACTTCATGGTGTCATTTGCTGCAGAAGATGATGTGTATGGTGTCTCTGCTAACCTGTAAGCTTGCTCTTTGGTTCCGCAGAACCACCGTGTTGATCTAAGCCTAAAATGCAGATCTTCCAAAAGCCTGAGGCTGAGGACTGCTCCAAACCCAAGGCGTTTCTTTGGCATTCAGTACATTATGTGTAGAAGAATATAGTAATATGTTCTTTCAAGAGGCACTGCAAAGGTCATTGCTGGTGTAGTCTCTACTGGCTGATACCTAGTAACTTCACACAGGACCCTAATGCCTGCTGCTGTGTGAAGCTAGTTTAGAACTGTTGACTTCTACCAGCAGTGGCACTGTTTCACAGAATGGTTAGCCCTGACATAATTCTTGTGAAATGTTTTGTAGGGAGAAAAAAGATTGCGTTTTTCAAAGCTCCCTGAGAGTGGCTGCGTTGAAAACAGTGCTCTTCCATTCTTATTTGTCTTTTAAAAAAATAGCCTTGAATTAATAAGATGTAACTAGAAGGGAGAGGAAAAACAGGTACCCACCAATTGTTGTCATAAAAATAACCAAAAGAATCAGTGTGGTCATAAAAGTGTCCAGTTATGATGTTGTGCTGCAGAAATAATAAAAAAAGATGTAAACAGAATATAACCTTGAAATGAAATAAAAACATGCAAATGTCAGGCCTTAGCATAAGAAAAAATAGTCACCTGGGCTTTGTTCCAGACAATTCAGTGTGGGATCCTAATTGCTAGGAGTATATATAAGAGCCAAATCTCCAAATCCAGCTGTTCCACTAAGCACACCCTGTTCCTGCCGCCAGCCAGTGGGTATCCTTTCATTTATGATGAAGTTCTTCACTAACAATACAGATTCTTGTATGCATGGGCTCTCCTTTATATCGGAGGAACTCAGCTGCAATAAGAAAGACTGTTTGAGTTCAAGGACTTTTTCCCTTGTCTTACTGCATATCTAGTTAATAGTCGGTATTAGAAGGTGGCAGTTTCTAAAACCGGTACGTGGTGCTGTGAACTCTGGCACTTTGCTGGAACACCCCCGGCTTGTCACAGCGTGCTCTGAGCTGCAAGACTGTTGGAGTTTCAAACATAAGATTGCCAGGCTCCCGGGGAAGAAGTTCTGCTAGATGTTTGCCACCCAAAATCTAGTTTTAGTACTTTCAGACACTGAAGTAAACGTTTTTTAAGAAGAAACCTTTTTTGTCAGTGTGAAGTTTAATAAAGCATTTACTGTATAAACACCTGAAAACTCTGATCTTGAGACTTCAGACAGTTTTAGTTTTTTTTCTAAGGTTGATTGAACTTCAGTGAGCAGTCAAGGCAAGCAGTCTTAAGAGGCTTTATCCACTCCTTAACTGAGATGTTATTTCTTTAATAAGCGCTATTATATTCAGCTTTTCCTCTCCTAAATATGGGAACTGATGGCAAGTTGATCCATTTTATCTGTAAGAATGAAGTTTAAATTCAAATTCTCTGTAGGACTTTCATGTAAATCCAAAATTTTATCCATAATCACTCAATTGATTTTAAACACTTCTTACGGGGGATTATTGGTTTCTTAAGATGCTTTAGGTATCTATCTGATTATGCTAAGCAGATAGCTTATGTTGACGTCTCAATACCATGGTGTCACCTGGTTAGAAAAGAAACCATTTACTCAAAGTGAATGCAATGCAATCTACCTGTGCAGGCTGGCAGTGCAGAGCTGGTCCGGCATACAAATTGGAAACAGTGTCTTACAAAACGAGCAGTGAATGCAGGCAACTGTAAGTCTCGCTTTGGGAAGACACGTAGGATAGGTGATCCCCAACCACTGCTTGCTGTCAAATGCTGTATCAGGACACTATGTGGATATCTAGATTCAGAGGGTTAGCTTTGTCAGTGAAGTGTGTTCGCTTCTGAGGTAGGATCTGGCAGATGCTTCGAGAAGAAACCTCGATTCACTTGAAAGATTTCCCAAAGTGAAGAACAGCTGCACAAACCCTACTCAGTGTCTATTTGGCAAAAAACTTTGGTTCCACACATTTTTTGGGCTGCTTACCATGAACAAAGCTTCAGGCCAAGTCTAACACACAAGTTGTATGTTGATGGACCTTATTTATGAGAATTATAGCGTAGCTGACTTCTCATACGTACGTCTGATTGTATGAAGATAACAAATTTCATTGGCACATATTGTTGTCATACACTATAATCAGTATAATTCTAGTGAATTTGAAGTAAATTGATAAAGGATGAAATTGAAACTTCTGCCTCCCCTCTGTGTTCAAAGTTATTTTTTCCAAATGTAGGAAATTAACACAAATGCAAGAATGAGGATTAAAGCAGATAGTGACGGACTTTTATTTTCATGGACTGTTGGAGCATAAATGCATTTAGGTGGGCTTCTGGACATCAGGCTGTTATTTTTATTATTCAACTGAATCTGAGATGGGGAAACGAAGGTAAGTTACCTGGAAAAAACAAGTTAAGAGAAGTTGGACTGGAACAGTATGAATGAAAATAGATAGAAAGCAGTAGAGAACTTGCTATATTGATTTTAGGAGCATTTGAATTTCATATGCATAATGAGATAGAAGTTGTGAATGGGAAGGACAGAAAGATGGGATCTAGAAGATGAGAATATTTAAATGCAGAGCAAGAAGTTCTTAAGAAGCAATTGAATCTTGATGTCTAGCACTGCTTTTTGTTTGGAAGCTGAAGTCTGTGCCTAACCTAAGAGTAAATCTTACTGAAATTACAATCCCTCTAACCCGTTTCTACTCCTGTTAAGCTTTACAAGCACTAAGGAGGAAGGTTCTGAATTCCTCAGGACAGTCAGGAACATAGATCAAGTAAAATGCCCAAGGAAGAAGACTGAATAAGTTTGCAGATTTGTAAGGCAGTGGTTATTCTATTTCTGGCCTTGGACAGTAATTACATAAATCATTGTGACTACAGGACACGTATGAAACCTTTGAACTAACTCTTTTCTGAATGCAGTAATGCAAATTATAGTAGTTGTGTCCATATGTATTTTCCTGACTATTCTGCTTAATTTTATTTTCTTGTTGCTTTCTCATTTCATTGCTGAAGCTGTGTATTTTTCAGATAAGATTATACCTTTTACTGATAACAATGTGTTGCTTTACTAACAGTCAGTAACAGTATATGTTTAAATGTGTATATTATTCAGAGGTGTTGCATATGCCAGTTGACGTATGTTATGTTCTGTCAGTCCTGTATTTTGGTAGTTTAAAAGGATTGCTGTGGAACTGAAGTTTCGATGGATTGCTAGTTAAGCTGAAAAATTATCTGTCTGGTTGTGTATTTTAGATTTGCAACTGTACTACTAAGAAGATGAAAAGTTAGGTGCAGCTCTGCTCAAGGTGCGCCTCTGCTCAAGGTGCACCTGGGCTTAGGCAGAGGCTTCTGGATGTACAGGTCTGGAATCTTTCTGTAGCTTTGCCAAATTTCATTTTGGGTTAAACGTATTTTAGTTGTTATACCAGTACTTTTGCCTTACTATATTGCAACATAATCATTACTTTTTCAATTAAAGGCTATTCTGTGCAAGAACTGTGCTATTACGTGAATTCACAGTGCTTTCTATTACAGAGCTTTGCTTTTGATTTAAGCCTTAGGCTCTACTTTAATATAAATATTTAATAGCAGTGTTAAAAGGACGGTGCAAAGGTGAGCAGAAGGCTAGATGCTTTGGAAAACTGAAGTGGAAGGTCAGGAAGAAGACGAAAGTATTGGAGCTCTTAGTTTAAAATATTTTTTCAAATTTTAAAAATCTAATGTAGTTGTTACTGGCTGCTATGGCCACATCAGCCCAAATGCTATGTTTTTTTGAATTAAACTGCACGTTGCATATGGCAGCTCAAGTTTTGATGAGCTTCACACTCAGATTTTTCTTCTCAGTATTGTATATAAAATAAACCTAGTGTGTGTTGACACGGTTGTGTCTGTTAAGTTTACGGTGGCAATAGCCACTTTTTTCTCTTTCAAATTAGCAACAGCTTGCAGATCCCATACTTCTTGTTTCCCAGATCAAATGATGATCAGTAGTGATAACTGCGAGTCATTTGGTACCTGAAGTGTGCTGGTCACTGAGACTGAGCCTTTTCAGAAAAGCAAAACAATGTCTGTAGACCATACGTTTCTAAGTCACTGCTGTAAAAATGGCTGGAATTAGGAAAGCTTCATCTTTTTAAGCCTTTGAAAATTTTGGTCTATAAAATCTTTGTACTTCTATTGTCTTTTGAGGCTTGTTTTTGTTCAGCTGTAGATGGAATTAATTTTTCTGTTAACTGAATTATTCCCTAAAATATGGTTTTAGAAGAATGAAAATGTTCATCAGCTTTAGGCATGCTCACCAAAGAGCAGACAAGAGTGAATGAAACTGTACTGGCTTTTGATAGTTGGAATCTACAAGCATCACGTTTTAAAGCAGAAAGGGAGTAAAATGAAGAGGGAGTCATAATGGAAATAATGATAAAGTAGGAAAAACGGTATTGCTTTCCACTCACGTTTCCCATTCCGATTTTTTCATTGCAAATGAGATTTTGTTTGCAGAGAAGAATTTGCAGAATATTCTTTTTTTGAAATGTCATATTTTTCAAAGGTGGTTATTTAATATTTCTGTTCCTTTCATTGTATGTGTTTCTTCTGTCGGCTGACACTGGCGTTGTAAGTGCTTTAGGGTATGGCCTGTTATTCTGTTACACGGAGTGCCTAATGTAGTTTGGTTTCCAGTTCCTAGTCAGATCCTTCAGACTTTGTCAAAATACAAACAGAATCTACACAAAAAGAAATTCAAATAGCAAGTCCAAGACTGTCAAAAAACAATTACACAGCCAGTAAAGACCTGGGGAAGTTTCTGTGTTGGTGTGCCAGATAGTCTTAAAAATGTCCACAGCTTTTAGAATTCATCCCCTCACTGTAACTAAGTATCAAATCTTGTCTGTGAAGAAGAAAATACGGCTTAATTAGCTGTTCATAGTGCTTAATGATAGGGTAAATTTATAGTAAGAGTCTGTACAGTAGTGCAGCAGTCAGGTTTCTTGCTTTGTGTCGAACTCCTGGAAATGAGAATAGTTTTCAACATGTCTCTGTGGTGAAAAGTAGCATCGTTTCTAGCATTCCGCCAGCCAGATGCAAAGGAGGTGGAGGTGGCTTTCTGTGGTGGTCCAGGCTTTATGATCCCACACTCCCAAGTCTACAAAAAAAATAAAAAGCAGGCATCAGACTCAGTACTGAGCTTGCAATTTCCTGCTGAAGTCTTGAGCCTACTGTGAAGCTAAACACGATCTCTTCCATTTGATAGGACACTGTAATATTCTTCTGTTCTTTCCAATAGTCGGGTGTTACGAGGAGACACGATAATAGATCCTCCAGCCATTTGCTGCATATGCACAGTACTTCCCATTAGCACTGGAGGGGTGATAGATAGTCTGAGAATTCACTGAAGCAAGGAAATGAGAGTGAAACCAGTTAAAAATTACAGGTCTTGATTTTAGCTGCCCAGAAGATGTAATGTAATTCACATCCAATTACATGCCATTTCCCAAGCACAGTTCTGTCTTTGTACCAGAAACAAGCTGAAAGCTGGAAGTGTGTGTATGCGGAATTGTGATTTTAGTCCGTTTCTGAGGGATATTGATAGTTAAACAGTAGTAAAGATCCTCTTTAGTAGCTGATCACAGTTGTTTGTTTTGAACCGCCCACCTAGCAGTTCCTTTTGACAATCTGTAGGTAACGAGCGACTGTGAAGAGCCGTTCCCTATTATGATTTCATATACATCTATCAGGTGCCTACCTCAAAATGTTCTCTTTTCAAGGCTGGAGAATCTTCGACTGGTTTCCAGCGCTTTTGTAAATAAGGGCAGGAGCAGAACCTTATGTATTACAAATTTGACTTCTTCAATCGAAATTAGATTTAAGACTGGCTCAAGTTCCAAACTAAGTGACTACAGTGGTCTCTGCAAAACTTAGATTCATGACAATATTCATCCATCACAGAGAATCAAACTCACCATTTTTGTGATCCTCAGTCGCTGCTCAGTAGAGGCTCACATGCATGATGACTGAGTTATTTCAGTCCATCTCAATTACTACAGCCTGTCTCTCTTTTGAAAAATACGGTGTATTGTAATTCACATCCAATTGTGGGTGAGAAGCTAACACTAAAAAGCAAGCATTTTAGGGTAATGAGTATGTGTGCACATGGTCTTGCTTATGGAGCCTACATCACCATAGGAATAATTGAAAGACAGCAATTTTCTACAAGGAACAGGCCTTTTCAGGCAAACCATTTACAACACAGACAGAACAAGGACAAAAGTGGTTCAAATTCTACTCTCCTATCAGAAGGGAACAGATTGATTGGCTCTGCTACATTTAGAGAGGTTTTCTAGATGTATATTGATAGAACAGAACATGTCCCAAAGTATCTCAGACACAAACAACTGAGAAGATGATGTAACATCTATCTTCTTTTACAAAATCCTCACTTTGTTATTTAAAGCCAGTATTGAAGAATAATGCTTAATCATAGTATTTAATTGCTGGGCACTTGCTTATTGTAAATCTGTTTCGATAGTAATTTCCTGTTCCTCTAGGTGACACATTCCTTTAGTGGAACCTTCTAAGTTCAAATCCATTCTTAGGGTATATAGTTCTGCTCTGTTGACCTCCATCAAGGTCATCTTCCACTCCTGTACAGGATGACAGATCAGATATTTTGCAAAAAAACTTCTGATTTTTGAGAGGAGGTTGGCTGTAAACAGGTGTATTTTCTGTTCTCAGCACTCTCAAGAAACATGGGGATTAGATAGCAGATGGGCAACCAAATTTATTCTGAACTTGAAAAAGCCATTTTGAGCAAAGTTTAAGTATTTAAAGCAAAGCAACTGATGCATTTCATCTCACCCATTGCTAAAATAAGCCACATGCATTTTTAAGTAATCTTATTAAGCAAGGGTCTTAAAGGCCTTTGGGTTTGGAGGGGTGGTATTTTATTTTTTATTCTTTGGGTGGGATATGGGGAGGAATTTTGAGTTTAATTTTTCTGCTACACCTTTTTTTTAATTAACCTCTGAAATATATTATATTAGAAGACATAGGAAATTGCTCAGAGAGCACTCACCTCTTACAGGACCTGAAAAAAAATCTTTTTTTTTTTTCCCTGATAATCCTCAGTTTAAAAAAGTCTTTTAATATTACTGTTTTTTTCAACAGTAGAGTGAATCCATTAACAAATATTGAGAATCTGGCTGAAAAATCCAGAATTTGTTCATCTGGGCATTCTTCCTCCTGTTTGCCTAATGTCCATTTCTACTACTAATTTAATCAACTTCCAACACATCTGCAGTATTTATCATAAGCTCGTCTACTTTAAGCTAAAGACTCTAAAAAAGACATAAAATGATGGCACTACATTGATCAGAAATAAAGCTTATTTAAGCCAAAATACTTATGAACTGATTTAAATACTAATGAGGCTGACAGTTACAGAGTGGCAGAATGAGAACAGGAGTACAGAAAATACCAGTGGCCTTGCTGCATTGTGAGACCCTTAAGTGGACTGTAATCAGCTACTAAAGAGGATCTTTACTACTACTGTTCGGTGACCAGTTCCAGTGTCTAAACTGGGTGAGAAGTCTAACAAGTTAGAGAAACACCTGCATGCCCATGTAAATAGGTTATGAAACTCTCAAAGGCAGAATATAACCAGTTTCAAGGTAGCTTTGCAAATAAATTTAATGGGCTGCATGAGGTAGTTGCTTAGAGCCTCCTAAGAGATCTGCCCCCTGAAATACTACTTGAAAAAAAAGATAGAGGAAAAAAGAGAAGAGAAAGAGAAGGAAAAAAAGAGAGGAAAGAGAAACCTTTTCACGTGGTGAAGCATCCCACTCACCACAGTGGGAGGAGTTATGGAGTTAGATATTTATTTAAAAGAATAAAGATGTCAGAATCTGTTCTGAAATTATTTACATATATCTTCCCTTAATTGAAAATGAATTACTTGTATTTTGTGTAGATGTGCATAAAACACTTCATATATCAAACTCCACATTGAATAGTCTTCTAAAGTAAGAAAACATATAAGTTATTACCCAAACAATAGGTTATATATTACTGACTGTGTAACTGTAATAGAAGCCCATCAATCATCGGACAGGCTTTGTGACTTTTTTTGATGTATGCTAAGTGAAGCAGACCCATGAAAGCAGCTCTAAGTCAGGTAGCTGCTTAGCTAAATCTTTTCCTCTGTCAGCAGGAGTAGGTCATAAATGGATTCATTTATTCCAGTGAGATTCTACTTACCAGTATTTTACAGATTCATATGTACCACAGGTTCATACATGTAATCTGATTCCTTCTCCAGTCAGGTTGTTACTTAGGAGTGCACGCGGTGGTCATAATTGGAGTTTTATTAACAGTGAAACTCTGTAATGGACAGCCCTTGACTGGAGTGTTGCAGCCCAGTTTGATTTTCAGAAGACTTCTGTAGTGGAGAAATCTTTTCAACTGTTCAGATTCCAGAGGAATTGCCAGTACAGCCTGTATTTATAACCAGATCTCTTGCAGTCATGCGTGTGTGCATACATGTATTCATATGCAGGAAAAGAGACTTTAATCAAATCACAGGAAGTCTAAAGGTGTTGCCGATGTTGTACATCCTAAGTGTCGTAGGCAAACCTGAAAATACATCTTGCTTTGGGAGACAAGTTCTGAGATAGTGCCTCCGTTTGGTGACAGAGCCAGGCAGAAGCGGTCGTCTTGATCACCGGACAGGGAGAATACCATGGAAATGTGCTGAAGGCAAGTGGTTTGCGCTCTCCGAGGGTACTTGCAAGTAGAGGACCTTGTGCCGTTCGTGGTTGAGTAGTGAGCCAGTTAGGGTTTCCTTTCTCGCACATTGCTCTGTCTTTTGGATCCAGGAATTTCAAAGAAATAGCTACCCAGCAGCTCTTGGGTTAGGCTGAAATAAGGTTGAAGGACAAGATACTGTGTCATTGCACTTGCAGTTTATCAATGCTAACGATGTGCCTGGAGTCGCTGAGTAAAATGAAATTTTGGAACCATTTCCAAATGTGCTGGCCTGACTGCAGCCGGTGGGAATCCCAGGGTCCAGCTGCAGTTCCCTCAGCAATGGAGTGGGGGCTCTCCGGGCAGCTTTGGGAGGAAGATAAGCCCATTTTAAATGAGTGAGAAGTCTCTTGAATGTATTGGCACCTACACCAATAACATTCAAGAGTGAAGTTATCTAGGGAAGGCATTTTTTCCCCTTTGAAAATTGATTATAAGCAATCAAAGTTTATAACAGGGAATCTTTGTTAGTCTGTTACGTTAGGAAAACAACTGATAAACTTAGTTTGAGATGTTTCCTCATCAGTTAATGGTGGTTTAAAACTTCTGCTTGAGTGCCTATTTATAAGAAAATTGCAGTAGGAGAAATAGTTTCTTAAGTATAGGTTACTATGGAATTTTTGTAAGAAACAAGCAGATTGAAGTGACCTAAGAGTCCAGAAAATACATGCTAGACATAGGACCAAACATGGAACAAACTGAATGGAGTGTGTTCCTGCACTGGAAAAAAATACAGACAGGAATAAAAATAGCTCTCTGTACAAAACTCATCACCAGTCTAGCAGGATATTGCATTTCGTTGATATTATTTGTTCTTTGTGGTTTTGTTCAGTAAAGCTGATTTCAAAGTACTGCTCATTATTCACCTCTTATTTGGAGTCCTATAGAAACATTTTATATTACAGTGTGTAAGTATTGCCAGAACAGACCAAGGGCAGAAAGACTGAATTGCGTATGCGAAGACGGAAAAAGCAGATTAAAGTGAAGTGAGGTACAGAAGGGGGGAAGATGGTAATTCTTGCTGTCTCGAGCAACTTAGTTTTAGTTGAATTAGAAGCGGTAGAAGAACTGGTAAGCGCATACAGGAATGGAGGAGGGAAGCTATTAAGAATGTATCAAAGATTACGAGTTTTCTTTTTTCAAAAATCAAATAATAACTTGAGGAGATGTTTGTACAAGGTGCTTACACATGGGTTGATTTACATTAGAAAATAATTTTGGCCTGATTCTGCAAATGTTCCTTTGAATAAGTTTTTTTCTTATCCATTGGAATAACTCAGCTGGTTGATATGAGACTCTTCAGACATAAGCAGTGCTTATGAGATTGTTATACTTAATTAGTTTATAAATCTGTCTCCAGTAGCTGCATATGAAAATTTAATATGCCAACCTCAGAACGACATGGTGCTTTTTTAATTTGCTATGAGACAATATACTAGAATAAACTAAAGATGGAAGTAATAAAGATTAAAAACCTTTAAAAATAGTACAGATGTTCCAGAGTTACTTTCACAGCCGTAACGAGAAAGTGGTGATACTAACAATGGCAGCCAGGTTTTGAATACCCACCTTGATGAACTTTTCAGTAAGCTGGATTGACAATTACTCCCCCCGCCCCGAGCCCATCCCCTAATACTGCATATTGGATAAAAATTGTAGTATAATTACATGTACTGTTGTTTCTGTTGCCCCCTCCTATTTCTTCATCTTTGCTATTTCCAATAGTAAAGACTTTTTGGGTGAAGCCTCTTTTTCTCCTTTCCATTTTTGAGCTGTATTTGCAAACTTAAGGCTGCTTTATAGTCCAGTGCTGCTGAACACCATATGCCCCTCAGTTTGATGGAGGCAGCTGTGTATAGATTTTTCTGTATGTGTTTGGGAGTAGATTCCTCTTCACAAGAAGTGCTTCAGTTGTAAGGACTAGCTATGGACAGGCTTGCTCCTCACTGGCAGGTTTTTTTGTTTGTTTGTTAAACTGAATGCGTAAATACAATAACTGTTGCTGCTCCTTAGAAGGGAAGCTCACCCAGTGTCTGGGAGGCCATCACAGGAATACAAATAGAAGAATATCCTGTTCATGCAGCTCCGAGTAATACATGCTGCACATCTCACAGGTGATAACAGCTTAAACATTAATTCATCTGAGAGCATTATGTGATAGCAAAGGCACGCAGAGTTAATTAAGCCTCGGAGGCATGCAGGATTGATCCTGAGTTGCTGTGAATTGGCTTAGCTTCATTGACTTTAAAGGAATCATCCTTATTTACACCATGGGAGGATTAAGCCTCTCTATTTGAAGATGGTTTAGATTTGAATATCTTAAATTAACGTGTACAAATTCTTTATTAAAAGAATTATATTAATCATTCAGTGTATAATAGGTTGTATTTCAAAGAGCAGACATTAAATAGTTTAAAAGTGGTAGATAGAACAGCAACCCATGTATGAATCACAAAGATTTGTAATGGTTTAAATTTTTTTCTAACCGCGTCTTGGCCTGCACCCATTCTCCATGCAAACCAGATGAATGCACAGCGTGGTCCATGTCCGAATAAAGTTGACGCTGCTGATTACTGTTGAGAGACAATTGCTTGCTTGCTTCACTAAAATGTTTCTTCCTTGTGCTGAATCAAAAAAAAATTAGTTTTCTAAAGTTCTGCAGTAAAAAAAGAGAAACCCCTATTTCAGGAAAGCCAGGACCCTCACCAGTCAGCTCAGTGCTGTGCCCAGCGGGTTCCTAGGATACCGAACCCCTTCCATGAGTCAGGCCAAGCTGGGACTTGGAGCCTCAAGTTAGGGAAAGAATACGTAAAATAGACACGTTGAGCACAATTTTGAGCCTGTTCTCTTTATATAGCAAGTGGTCGGAGAAGTAGGTTGTTACTGCAACAAACATTCTCTCTCACGTTTTGACCAGAAATTGCCAGGTGTGAATAACTTTTCGTGACGACTGTTTCTGGGAGTGGATGCATTCCAGTGAAAAGTTGCATTGCAGTTGGCTCTGCTTCTGGATCTTGGTTGCTAACTAGGGTACTTCATTGTAGGGTTGCCTCTCTGCCTAGCACAGTACAGGGAAATGAGCAGGGAGTTTCTAAGTGTTAAGGCTATTTTTTCAAAGTATTCGGATACAGCGAAGTTTTTTCTTTTGCCTAATGCCTCAAGCTCACTGTATCCTGTTCTGCCCTGTTTTAACTCTTATCAGATTTCCCTGAGCTGTGGTGTAGGCTGGCGTTTGACTGGGAACCTCCTCCCGGCTGGTGAACGTGGTTCTTTCGTGTGTTCTCTATGTGTATGTATGCGTATGTGTGTACGGACAAACATACATATAGATGTATATACCTACATCTAACTGTGTCTAAAAGAGTGTGTTTTACGTTTGTTTCTTGCATATTCCTAGGATATTTTTATTTTGAGTAGGTACTTTGTGTGGAACTAGTTTCTCATGTCCAAATAATTCCTTTTAGTTTAAAGAAAATGTTTTTTTTATGAGCAGGATATACTAAGGGATTCAGGCTATTGATTTCTTTCAAACAGCCTGGGACGCTACCAGCTTTATCCTTTTGTTCATTTTTTATCGGTAATGAAAAACAGTTTAATATCATTATGCTCATCAGATAAGGCTTAAAAACTCACTAAGGTTCAAAAGAAAGTCCTAAATAGATTGTGAGGCTTAGCTCTATGGATGACTGTCTCAGGAGAGCCATATATTTTCCAGATTTCTAAATCCTGACACGTACAGCCCTCCCCCCAGTGTTTATTTTATACTATCAGAGAAGACTTCTGGGCCATGTTTTACTATGTCAAGGGAGAATTTGGTTGGAGGAAGAACGTTACAGGGTTAGTTATTCTATGCTGTTTTCTAGTCCTGTAGATACTGGCCATGCCACCTAATAAATAATGTAGCAATAATTTAGTTCCTCTTATTTGTCGTCTCTGCTTCCAGGGTGTTTGTTTTACAGTATGGTAAGTAGACATGGCTTTTGAAGTGTAGCTGCAGCTAGCTGTCTGCTAGAAGGTGATGGAGAATTCATTGTCTGAGCGGGGATATGACCCTAGCATAGTGACGGACTGATACTGGGGGAAAAACCTCATTCTCCATGCCCATCTTTGTTGTTCCTCTGTATATGCGTAAAATATTGTATTTTTTCAACAGGACTCACTCAGCTAGTGTTGTGAATCTTACTCATTGCTGATGTTCAATCTTCCTGGTCCTGGTGACAAGTTAAATCAATAAAAGTTTTCTTCTGACTCTGCCTTGTAAACTCTTGTTCAGAGGAAGCCAGCAGGTAGTCTTGCACATAAACACGACCCCCCCATGCATAACCTCAAAAGGGTTATTGCATATTTTTGAGCATTCTGGTGTCACATTTATATAATATGTGATGTGCAGATGTGTTGTTTTACAATAGAGAGTTTATGATTTACAACCACATGAACATATTGCCATATTAACAATCTATTTTAGGGGAATTATTTAACTTGCGTTTTTGGCAATGCTTATTAGTAATGTGTGTAATGTTACCAGCAGTTTCTAGCCTGAAAGGAAGAGAAGTTCCTCACAGTCAAATGAAAGACGGTAGTGTGAAATATTGTCTATGGTGCCCAGACAGCTGGAGTAAATTCTGAAGTATCTGTAGATTTTATTGTCTAAGATATATTGATACTATGCACAGGTCCTCAGTGCTTCCTGAAGCAGCGGGAGTTGCCTGTGTTACAGCAAGTGCAAATGTCAGCACTTTAATGAACCATTAAGGCACAACATTTAGGAAATGGAAAAGTGTGTCACAGAGGCATCTCAGTTTTTTTCGATTGTCATTTGATTGTCATTTTTTAAATATGTCACATGTATTGCTGTATGGTAGCATCATTACATAGTCAATGGAGTATATACTATGATGAGGGAAAATTCGGGGTTGGATTTCATAGTTCAGATTATTAATGGAGCTTAAGAAAGGGTGCGACACTGCAGAAGGAACCTAAGCCTTCTCTCAGCAAAATCTTACATGAGCTGTGGAATAGATAATGCTGGTGCAACTTTCCCTACTTCTCTTGCGCGTGTGCCTCAAACGCTTTAAAGAAGATAGGATAGGTGATTTACCATCTCCATTCGCAGTGTAGACTAACCATTGGTATTCATCTTGAGAGAAATCATGCAGATTGCAAAATCATGGGAAACAGAACTGGTGGGATGTGTGAAATCCTTCAGCCTACCTCCTTGCCCTGAGGCAAGCAGGGTAACACACATGCTATTCCCAACAGTTCTTCTGTATGTGTTCCTGAAAACCTCTGATGGCGGGAACTTGTCATCTTCCTAACATTTAATTCAGGTGCTATTTCAATGCTAGAGTCATAGCAATTAAAAGTTTTTCCCAATGTCTATTTTACATCTCCCTTACTTCAATATAAGCCCATTACTACTTATGCTATTCCACCACGGATACAGAGCATAGATTCTCTTTCACCTTGCAGAAATCTTTTTCATACTTAAAGGTGATTATTATCTCGCACTTCAGTCATTTTCCGCCTAAATTAATCACTACCAATAATTTCAGTATTTCCTAGTTGTCAGGGCTCCAAACATGTTCATGGTTCTCTTCTGCATTTCTTTCTATTATTGTATCTCTTCACTGAATTGTAGTGCTGAAAGTTGAAAACTGTATTTCATATTGTTTAATGAGGTGGTCTTTTAGAGCTCTGATCTGGGCAGTTGCAAATTTGTGGTGATTTTGTGGGACACCCAATGCTAAGTATAGAAGCAAGGATACAAAGCTGCAGGTTCGGTTTGTGAGAAAGCAGCTGAAGTGGCTGATGCCTTTGGGGTGTCTCTCTAGGGAGAGGAAGAGAATTTCACTGTAGCTTTGCTCCATGATATTTCAGCTAGAAAAGTACTGCTCTGCCTTGTTTTGCCAAGGGATTTCAATGTGGATTTTTTTTTAAGGCTGCCCCTGACCCCGTTCTGTTGAGTTGGAACTGCCCTGTCTTTGATTCTGAATAAGGAATTTTACCCTGAAGTTGAATAAATTTCAGCAAGATGTTTTCATTGCGATGAATTGTCCTTTCTTCCCCATGGAAGAGTGCTTCCTCTTCAAAAGCTGCTGGTCAATTGTATTGTGAGGTGGTGGTACCCAGGAGAGGACTGTGTGATCAGTACAGAAAGGGCAGTTGGCTCCTGCTCTTTCCCTGCTAGGGAAAAAGGTTGGCTGGTAGCTAGGGTGATATGCTGTAAAAATGGAACAGTCAGGAGAGGCACCAGGAGCATTTGTGTCTCTGGGGAGAAACGTGTTTTGGAAGGCAGCTGTGCAGTGTGAAGAGCAAGTGAAGTGTGTACAGTGCTAGCGTCAGATGGACTAGCAGTGAAAGCCAGAAAAAGATCTTGTGAACAGAATGGTACCTGTAAATTTACTATCACAGTTATAAAGAAGCAATGTATCCTCGTCCCTCTCCCCTGCAGATCTTTCCTATGGTATTCACTACATGTGTTTTCAGTCCATAAATAATAAGTCAAGTTTGCTCTGCCCTTTCCTCCATACGAATTTGCATGAGTTTCAGAAAATGAGAGATTACACGTGGAAGAGTCGTTAGAGAATGAAAGACTTCCTATGTTTATTAGTCAGAAAGGCAGACTGGCAATTACGTGTTTAACTACTACTACTCTTTCTTCCACTTCAGCCACTGGTAGTGTAGTGGTCACCTGTTGGTGGTAATTAACCTTTTCACCCATACTCCAAATGGAAAGATTACTGGCAGTAATTAGATGAAAGTATTCTAAATGCATGGACTGCTCTCACAGGCTGTCTTTGGGATGCCTTGCAGCAATTTGCACATTAGTAGAATGAATGACACAAAAGGCCCTGTACGTGGACAAGCCCTGCAGAAAATACAAGCTAAATCTCTTTGAAGATGTTTGAGGTGGAGTTACTGTCAAGGACTCAAGTATTGATTTCAAACTTGAGCTTCAGGTAAGAGGAGACTTGTTCTCATTCCTGCTTATGGTTTTTGTATGTGTGTCTCAGCCACAGCAGGAGACTTACTAAGACCACGTGTCTTCTGCCTGGAAAAGCTTATAAGCAAACAAGGTAAATTCAGGTAGAGTGAGGATCACCCAGCTTATTCCAAACTCTGGCCGATTGAGGAACTGAACTGAGAGTACTCTTGACCCCTAAGATAGAAGCGCAAAATAATGCTGTAGAGTAGTATTTGTGACTCCGACTCATGAGTCTGTCCTGTGCACATAATTTAGTTTAAAGCATACCTTTGGTAACTGTGTTTCTGTGTGTCCATAGCTTACAAAATCAGAAGGGATTGTTTCGATCCTCTGCTTTGCAGTCCTGTAATAAATCAGCTATGGGATTCTCTGAATGAAACACGTGCAAAAAATCTTTTCAGGCAGGGATTTGAGAGGCGTGCGAGCCGAGCCTTGAATTAATAGTCGTGATAAATGGTCAACTTAACTTAATCACTGGTGGCAGGCAGTCTTTAAGCGAAGTGAATTCTCTTTGGAGGTTAATGCTTTCAATTGATATAGGCCTTTAAAAGCAATGCATAGTTGACACAAATTATCTGAAGAACTATTAAACAGAAAAAAAAAAATCCAGAACAGCTATTATTGTCATGAAATTTCATGAATCATCCAGTAGTACTAATTAAAACAAAGATAGCTTTAATACCACAGATAAATCTGAGAAACAAGGAGCTTTTTAATGATAAAGTGAGAAGTAGTATTTCTCTTTTTTGACAGTGCTGTGTAGTTTAACATAGAGCAACTTCTGTAGAGTAGTATGGAAGGAATCAAGACAGGAAATATCGAAAGGGGGGGGGGCTGTGGAATCACAAAAACCGAAGATGAGACATCTGTTACATTTATGGTATAGCACAGGAAAAACATGGACCTGTTGGAGTGGGGCCAGAGGAGGCCCCAGCAATGATCTGAGAGCTGGAACCTCTCTGCTGGGAGGAAAGGCTGGGAGAGCTGTGGCTGGTCAGCCTGGAGAGGAGAAGGCTGTGGGGAGACCTTAGAGCAGCCTGCTGATACTTAAAAGGGGCTTATAAGACAGCTGGGGATCAGATTTTTAGTAGGGCCTGTGGTGATGGAGCAACAGGTAATGGTTTTGAACTGGAAGAGGGTAGGGTTAGGTCAGACACAAGGAAGAAAATTTTTACAATGAGGGGGATGAAACTCTGGCCCAGTTTGCCCAGAGAGGTGGGAGATGCCCCATCCCTGGAAACATTCAAGGTCAGGTTGAACGGGGCTCTGAGCAACCTCATCTGGTTGCAGATGTCCCTGCTCATGGCGGGGAGGTTGGACGAGATGGCCTTTACAGGTCCCCTCCAACCCAAACTATACTGTGATTCTTCTAAAATGGATGGGAGATGCGCTTGCTTTGTATGATAGTGAAGAATATGTGGCATTAATAGTAAAATTATTTTGTATGCTAGTGGCAAAAGTCACAGACTGATCTAAAAATTATAGTCAAAGCAATTGGAATTGAGATAAGAACCTTGGAGCTGGCGGTATTTTTCATTTGTGTGGCTCGTAAATGCCTAAAATCTTGAGGCTGTCCAGGTTCAGCATTCAACGTGAGCTGCTTCAGCAGCATCAGGCAGTTGAAATCAGACCCACAAGTGCAGGTGCTCTTACTGGTTATTTAATACCATGATCTAGTGGCGGCCTGTGGCTCTGGAGGTCCCTGACTCAGTAATTAGTTGAAATCACTACACTGCACCAGAAAAAGTGTATTTTCTGCGTGCCCTGTTCTCACGATCTCCTAATTACTTGGGTTTTTTGCTTGCTGTTAAGAGACGAGATGGGCGAAACTGTTGGAGACAGTGAGATAGAACGAGCTCTTCTCTTACCAAGTTTAATAATTCTTGTTGTCAATAGTTGTCAAAAAGTTCATCAGAGTTAGCTAGGCAAAAAATTACTGAGAGGTCAGTCCTTTGGAATTGTTATTTACAAAATAATACATCTGTATAGCTTGGTGAAGAGTGCATATAGCCTTTGTGAATATGCATGTAACCTTCTGTTAAGGTTCATACTGCAGTATACTTCAGTATTTTATTCAGATTAATGGAATAAAACTGATTCAGATTGCTGAGTCAGATATTGCTTTATATGTTTATTATAACATTTCCCTAACAAGTCCAGCAATAAAGCAATGTTTGCAGCTTTCTTGGGGGGAGAGAAGCAGTGTAACCTCCGGCAAATCAGTTGTGTCTTGCTTCTTTCCCCAAACGCACTTTTTGGTTTAGGTGTGTTTGTTCAGCTTTCATGGCTTGGAGCCAGAGCTCCTTTCGGTCTGCAGACACACACCCACAGTACCTACTGCAGAGGCCCTGGTCCCAGTTACAGATAACCATTTAGAACCTGCTGTAAGAAAATGAGTACTTGCAGGGTAGCGCAGGTCTGCAGCTTTTGCAGTGTTACGTGCTGGTCCTCCATCAGTATCAGAATTTTTGATGTTTGATGTTTTTGTCATCCTTTTCTTGGAAGAGGAGGGCTAAAGCTATGATGAACTATTGCGATGAAAGGTGCATATCGTGCCTGTTGCCACTGGAGGACATAAAACAAGCTATTCTGAGCTCTTTGGGAGGGTGGGGGAAGTACTGCAAAAACCTCTGCAGTAGCTAAGAATGAGCTCAGGCTCAGAGGGGGTTAAAGACACTGGGTTACTTGCACCTTTTGTTTCACTGAATATGGACATTCACAACATTTTGACCATTGCTGAAAGGATGTCTGGGCACAAGCAGGAGAGCTTTTGGCAAAGGCACAATCTGGGGACAAATCTCAAATTGGAAGGCTGGGTTTGCAGATTGAGTCTACAAAATGATAAATGCAGATAGTAATTTTTTTTATGATTTATTTGCATATATTGTAATTTGTACTGTTCTTAAAGAGTGGAACATAATGTCCAAATTCTTCCTTCCACAACGTGTTTAAGACATCTTGCTAGCTCTTTTTCTCTGTGTATAACACTCACGCAGAATTTCTGCTTCTATATTACCCTTTTTTGGCAATCAGTTTTGCCCTCAGGAGAAGCATTTGTGTATGCGTATGCATCTGTGTGTACTTGATGGTCTTTTTGAATCTTCAGCCAGTCCTAATATGAAAATCAATGGGTCCCAAGGCATGTTTATCTTTAGCAATAGATCTGTTCCATCTATAACCTCTGCACAAAGTATCTTGACATGCGAGCAATCTTGTGGCATATGGAACAGCATTTACTTGTTATACAGCATTTGTAGCAGCAGTATTATTTTTTTTCATTCTGGTTCTTTTAACCTTACATTTTCAGTCAATTCTATACAGTTTTCGTTTTAAAATTTAAATTCCCAGTGGTGAACTTAAAGCAAAAATATTAACAAAGGGACTTTTCAAAAAACCTTCCCTGTAGGCTCATTGTTAGTGAACAGAGATACATTCTCCTGGCTTATCACTGCGTTCTTCGGGCAGTGAGAAAAAAGCAAATGATCCGCGTTGGTCTAATATGAATAGAAGGCTGGAGAATGTATACTTCATAGTATTCTTAGGAGAAAACAACTCCTGGATAATTTTGGGTGTGATGGTGTGATCCCGGTAGGCAGCAGAAAGTTAACTGTATCCCAGCTAAAACTGGTACACTGGGGACTTCCCGGTAGATTTTAATAGACCACGACTGTCCCATGTAGTTTGACAAGGAACTTCTAACACACGAAGAAGAAAGACTAGGTAAGACACCTTATTCTGTACTTCGGTATTCTGTGGTACATTAACTTACCCTGGATCTTGTTTACACTAGTATTTGCAAGCGTTCAGTGGGATCTTAGATAACTAAGTTAAATTGGAACTTAATAGAAGCTGGCCTAAGTCCCCTGGGCACCATTAAAAATGCCAGTTCAAATTTCTAATGACTTGTAATGACTCAACCCAAAGGACTTTGAGAACAAATGTGCTCAAGGACTCCACTGAGCTTTGGAAGAGGCCTTGAGTTGGCAGGATCTTACATTTTTATAGCAACGTGTATGCCCTCAGTATAACTGGGACCAGAATTTGATTATGTTGAATACACATCGGGCAGTATGAAAGCTATTACAGCATACTAATGCCAAATATAATTTAGCGTAGTCTGTAACACAGAAGTGTGTTAAACTTGCACTTTATGCAAATAAATTTTGTTTCCTTTTACATGTGGGATTAACTGTATCTATAGAATTATTTCACTGCAGAGTAGCCGCAGCTGTGTGGTGTGACCATTATGAGTTTGTATTGTTGGCGAACCTTGAAACTTGAACACAGTCCTGGAAATTGCACTGTTGTTCTTTATCATCACTGTTGAATCCTAATTAATTTAAGTCTTCAATACAATGAATTCTATGCATGGATTTTTCCCATTCATTTTTGTTTTTTTCCTAGACAGACAAGGAACTTTACTAATTCTTGAGCTTTGTAGTGACACTACAAAGAATGTAGTGGGAATGCGGTGGAAGATGCCTACCTTTGGCCATCAGTACCTCCTGAAACCGGGCCCCACTGCAATACTCGTTCCTTTGCTTCCATATAAAGGCATCATAAAACAGGAGCCGTATAGAAATAGGAGATGTGATAATACTGCATCACGCTGTTTGGAACTCGGGCTCTCTTCATCTGAAGGGTTATGGAGGGAACACCTGCTGAGGGATGGATATTCTGAATGCACTAGAAAGGTAGATGAGGAGCATGCTGGCCGTCCTGCCTTGGACGGAGAGCTGGGGTGTCCTTCTGCTGAGGGCACGGCTAACCTGAGTGAGACGTCGGCATGCAGTTCCCTACACAGAGTCATGAGGTACAAAGCCTTGGTACTCCTCAGAGGTAGAAGGTAACTATGGGGTATTTTTGTTGTGCTGGGGTTTTTGTGTTTGCTTTTTTATATATATTTTTTTGAGTAGTTAAGTTGGTCTCATGAGCATCTATACATGGGAGCTGAGATACAGTATTTTCTATTTCAGTTGTGCCATGATAAATCATAGGAGCCATCTGGGATTTTTTTTTTTTGATTAAACAGTACTTAAGCAGAAAAGGTTGATTGATGAAAATCAGGAAGGGTGTGATTCAAAAACCATCCTCCCTTTTTTTCCATGAAGATTGAAATTCATTTTGTATAGTTCAATGGAGATGAATATGCAAGTTAAATAGGCAAAAAAAAATTAGCCTTTCCAGAAATGAGCACACGTTAGCAGAGAGAAATGAAAAGAGTTGCCTAAAGCTCAACGGACAGATCCAAGTCTTTGCTAAGCTTTGCCATTCAATACCACGCTAATGAAGGTATTACAGGAATGTGACTAGCAGAGTTAGCCAGAAATGGAAAAAATAATGTTGATGCTTAATCTTTCTGTCTGTAACTGTTGGACAATAGACTCATGTAGTGACATTTGGTGTAATACTGGCATAAAATTTTAAGTGTTCCTGCTTCTAGGCAGCTGAGTCAGATTCTATTTCTTAATGTCCAATAAGAAAAATTGTGTATCAAAACGGCGTCTCCTCTATACCAGTTCCTTGCTTTGTTTCCCATTCTTAGTATCAAAGGAACTAATAGTACTATTAAAAATATTCGAACTCAAGAAAGCAAACGGTCAAAAACCTTGAGAACATATTGTAGTGATTGTAAGAGAAATAGTATGTGGAATGGAGAGAAGGTGCTTTTGGTTTGCTTTAGCTGTTTCAGATTCTGCAGATTTGTTTCCATTATGAAACTGATATTTGCTCTCTTTAGAAGTATGGATCTTTTCTTCTCTGTAATCAGCATTTATTCTGATCCTTCACCCTCTAATGCCTGCAAATCCTGACATGATCTGAAAGTGTCCAAAAATAAATCAGACTGGAAAGATGGAAAAGGTCACATGCATTATGAGTTTGCATAGCGTAAGCCAATTTTACCTGAGGTATAGTTGTGTGGCTGATGCTTGTCTTAACAGTTACAACACAGAAGGGCTTCATTTAGTAAAATGACATTGAGGTGATCTTTGGAAACTAAAAATCAGGCAAAAGTAGAAAAACAGGTTTATGCATTCCGTATGATATGAAATCGCTCCTGTTTATTAGAAGCTTTTGTTAAAGAGATCCTCAAGCAGCCTGAAAAACTGAACAATTTTTAATTCTTTATCACAAGAGCACTTTCATTATGTAACTGGGTCTTGGTTATTTGAACAATAGTTTAAGAAGGGTTTTGCTAAAACCTGTCAAATCCAATTTATCATGTTCGTACACATGGACATGTAATGTCTTCCCTTTATTTCAGTCAAGTGCATTTTTATACTCTGGCCGAAACACGTGCTTAATCTGTTTGCTGGATATCCAGTAGAGCGTGTAGCATATGGATGTCAAAGTGTGACTTTCAGTGTATTAATAACAGTACTGAACCCGGATCCCTCTATTTAGCTGAGAAAATAGAAAGTTTTCTGCAGCTCTACAATTGATTTTTTTTCCTATAAAGATCACAGTTTTTTGAGTTTTGATTTTGGAAATGAATTTTAAATGATTATATTTTCTTACTGTAATGTTTATATACTAAAACCCCAATCGAAACCAGTATATAATTTCCATTTCATTGCTGTATATGGAGGAGTGAAATCAATATTCAGTCTGTTCTGTGCTCATATCCTCCTCAACTGTCCCAATGAGTTCAGATGGTGGAATTTCACATGACGTGCTTGCTTCACCTTGTGTGCTTATAGCTTGGTTGGGTGACTGTATTCAAAGTGCACTCCTGTTATTTTTGATTCTCAGTGATGCGAAAGTCATCTTTCTACCTCTGTTGAAGGGTAATGGGACTAGCAAGTTGATGTTAGTCTGCTATGAACATTTAATTATTTTATGTAGTCTCTTTATACCAGGCTGTTATAAAAGAGGCTCAAGCTCCGTAATGATAAATGCAATTGGATTTCATCATTGCCCATCTGATCTTCCTTGGACTTGTCTTCATTTAGAGACATCCCTCCCCTAAGACGGTCATTAAGCTATCTTGCATAGCCTTCCTACAGTTGCAGTACCTGCAGATCAAATAAAACTAAGGCTCTGACTTGGATAATATATAATGCAAATGATCCATTGGCTGTTACGTCTTTTGTGACAAATACAGGCTCTTTAAGATTTATTCTGCGCGGGTTTTGCAACGGAATTAACTTTCTAATCCAATAAGATCATAATTTTATGATTCAGAAATTGACTAAATAACCAGATTTTTCTTTGTCAGAAAGAAAATAAATAACTGTTAAGACTCCACCAGATATAAATTTGCTTAAAATAGAGAACATTAGATGAGTTAGGGGCCCAGGGGAGAAATGATTAAATCCTGTGGGGATGTGGCTTTTTCAGTCGTGTGCGTTTCAAGGCTTGGTGGCACAGTGAATCTCAGCAATCTTATTTTATAATCCATTCCATGGTGGACAGTGACGACTGCCACCTTCTTTTGGTCTCTGTGTGAGTTTAAAGATCACTGTCTTAGCTGACTTGCCAGTGCTAAGCAAAGCTTGTTAGTTCTAACTTGTTATTACAGGTTTTTATCTCCTGTGTAGAACTTGTTAATAAGACCTTTTTCTGTATTATTTGATGGAATTTTTTTGAAATGGGATTTTTCGTATCTACGAACTTGATTGTAAACAGAGGCTCTTGTCCATACTGCTTAAAACTCCCTACAAGAATACTTTGAAACATATTCTCCCTACTAAATGTACTGTAAGTAGAACCGATGTGTGAACAGTTTCACCTTTAGTTAGAAAATACAATTTAGTATGCTGACTTTCACCCTGAGTCGCGTCCTTTTTAAGATGATCTAAATGAGACAAATCTCTGGTTTTTGAAACTGCAGTTTTGGTGGTGACGCTTACTTCTGTCAAAATTGGAAAATACTAGGAGAAGGGTCTGACAAGTGGGAATCTTATTGTTGCACACAGAAACCATGTGGAATTAGGTCTTAGCAGGGAAAGCAAGTACAACAGTTCCTTTCTCTGGCCTATGTTAGGGATGTTTACAGAGTCAGTGCAGAAACAGAAAACATCCCAGTTAAATATGGGTGCTGCTATGGAAGGTAAGACTCTAAGAGGAATGTACAGTATGTTGTGGACCTGAGCTGGGAGAGTTTCAGTTAAGAACAGCATTTACTGAAATAAGGTAGTTTACCTCATTGTCCTCTCCATTTGTGGATACCACCTTACGATCTGTGTCCAGTAGTATGCGGGACAGCCATGCGGGGAGTCTGGTGAGCTCTTGGTTAGAACACCAAGTTATGGCACTTAGATGAGGACAGCCTTAGAATTAATCCAAGTCTTAATATCTGTGCCTCGCAGTTCCACTTCCACAAAGTTATACAATTTTCCCACCACTCAAAAGAATCTTGTAATGATAAATGTTATTTACAGGGTGATGTACTCTTATCATTTTATTGCAAATCTATTTTTCTGAAAGCCCTAGTGTCTGAAGCCATGCAGTTATGAGAGGTTTATCTTACTCTTTCCTCTGAAGGACCTTTCTCCGAAGTTCAGGCCTATGCTTTACTTTTATGGACCAGTCCCGCTTGCTTCAAAAGCTCGAAGAATTGCAGAGTTGATAGTCCCTTAGTTTGTTGGAATATTCGCTCGAATGAACTTGCTGTTGTTGTAAAATTTAATTAATTTCCAGGAGTTGTGATTTATGAGGTTAATAATGAGGATCAGAAATGCTCAAAAATGCTTTCTTTTCCATCCCAAAGTATACTTCTTCCCAGAGAGGCTCCTTCTTTATTTAGAAGCAAGACTCCAAACACAGAGATGATTTGTCTTTACTTTGTCAGCAGCCTACAATAAAAACTGCTTATAAGATCTTTACCAAGCTGGCTGCAGATTTTTAATGTGCATTTTGCATCGGGCTTCTGAAAAACAAACAAACAAACTTGAAATGAGAACCGACTTCTTAGGACTGTGATGGAGGCAAGACAACCATAGCCTGTTACTTGCTATTCATAATACACACACAAACTCAATCCTTGTCTCATGCAGTACCTTACCCAAATAAATGATCTGTGGGATTTGAGAGCTGGCCAAGGCCTGATGCAGAGCTTTGGGACTGCGAAGGTGTCTGAAACTGGTGAATCCTCGATGCATTTGACAAGTTGGATTTGTCTGCTTTCAGAGCTGACCTGTTTCCATCAGCCAGTCCCTCTCCCCAGCCCCAGCTCTGTTCAGTACTCAGAGCGATTCCAGCTTAAATGCCTGGCAGTAGGTGACCTGCATGTGACTAATTGGCAAAGGTTCCAAGTTACCTACAGTGCTGGGGGCCCGTCTTGTAGCACAGTCCTTGCATGCAATTCGAGTAACTCCTAGTCTGTTTCTGCTCCAAAGTTTTAGAACTTTGGATCTAAAACCTTCATAGGAATGACTTAAGGTTTGTTTGGTTATGAGGATAATAAGCCTTTGATGGCAAATGAGACTCTTGAATATAATAGTCTGGAAAAAAAATCACTCAGTGATTGGAAATCCAAGTGCCTAATTTCTAGCACTTGAGATCATTGATGCTAGAGTGCTTTACTGTTGTAATGCTATTTTAGTTGCATAGTGTAGTGGTTTTCCAAATGGGATCTTAAGACTTTGTTGGAGAGCCCTGTGAAAGGTAGCTAAGGAAAACAAACTTAGTAGGAAGCATGATTTTGTAGCCAGCAGTCCACACCATCTGGTTGAAAACCAGTGGTGTAAAATCACACACGCACAGTGCAGTCGGTGGCTATGAATCTGAAGCGATTCCTTGACTGTCTCCTGCGGGGCTTTCCACTTGAATTAGTCAGCTTGGTAGAGGAGGATACTGCATAAAACCAGAAAATGTGAAATGCTTGTGTGTGGCTGAGGAGGAGGAGTGTGTCCACTCCTTTGAAGATAGGTTGGTACGGTAGGGAAACAATTGATGAAATCTTTATTCTTTGAGAGATGACTGTACATTCTTCCTGAAATTTGTAACTTCCGTAGTAATGGAAGAAGGTACATGCCCTTCATCCTCCGAGGTGCCAGGTGTAACAGCTGCTTCCTGCTATTGCACAGACCACTGAATTGAGGACATGGACCAGTAAAGAGGTCCTTGAATGAGGAGGATGGCTCAGAATTTTCTCTCCTGTATGCTGACAGGTTGGATAGCCTTTGCTTGCTGAGGTCAATGTCAGTGTACGCCCTGCTATCCATTACTGCCTCCATTTCCTCTCTTGATCAGTCTTCTATGACGAAGGATAATTATCACTCTGGACTGGGATTGGTGAGCTCTGGCTCACCTGCTTACTCTGTTCAGGTGTGGATTTACAGGGGGCTTGGGTTTTTCCCTCATCTTAACCCCATGAGCGTGCAGCATGCTTTCCTGCGTCACAGCAGAGGTAAAGGGCTGCTCTGCTCCTTTCACACCACTAGTTAGCTCGTCTTTTTCCTTCCTTGCTCTGCCACAGGCTACCAATGTGGTCTGGAGCTTTAACTTTTAATATCTCTGTCCCCAAAAGACGAGGAAGAAATGAACATACCAATCATCCAGCAATACACAGAAAAAATTGGCTTAATAGAGCTGCGATACTGTGAGGATGTAAAGATGTAGAGTGCATCATCTGTAAAGCAAACCCAGCTGAGTTCCCTCATTTCTGGGTTGCCATTGCAGTTAGCTATTATGGTCCCTCTCCTAATATTCTGCTGTACTAGAAAGCAGCTAGAAAATGATTAAGAATTTCAGCGCTGCAGCAGATTGTTTGTTAGAAAGATAATTTCATTGAGTATACCACAAATCAAAAAGCTGTTTCCAGTTTTGTTTGGATATTCCTGGATAGATTTAGATCAAAACCACATAGAATTCCATGATAGGGAAACTTTCATCTTCGTGTTTTAAAATAGCTGTTCTCCGTCTCTGAGACGAGGGGAAATAACTTGCTTGCAATAGAGAGCTTATTGAGATACAGTTAAGAAATTACTGTCTTAAGGTTCAGGCATGAGAGCCAGTTGATTTCAGTATGGTTAGGATGAATGGCATCTTCTTCATTCTCCTTTCTTGTGGCAGAAGAAAAAGCCTTATTTTTATCTTTACTATTTCTGGCTTCAGATTTTTGAGACAGTATAAATGTACCTCTGTCATTTGAATATAACGTGTTTCATAGGAGCTTTAGCAGATCAATGCTGTGAAAGGCGAGGGCAATTTCATGTATACTGCTGGAGTCCTGCATCTGCAGGCAAGGCAGCACAGGAAGAATTCTGCTGAATACAAATTGATTTAAATTTCCCAGAAGAAAAAAAAATGTCTAGGACCAGTCAGACCTGAAATAGGAGGATTGTAAAAATAGAGTTGAGCATCTTTTTATACCTGTCTCCTTCTTATCAATTTCATTCATCTCTTTAGCAAGGATTGTCAGTAACCTTGGCAACTCTGTATTTGTTTTCTCTTTTCTCCTCTGCTCCTCTGCCAACCAAAAATTTTTTTTTCTTTGGGGAGGGTGGAAATGTAAAACTACGGTCCCAACCGTATCACATTAAAGGAGGAAGAGGGAGGACTGAGAGGAGAAAGCTCAGAATGCTTTTCTAATGCAGATTTTATTTTCCTACAAGGAAAGCTTTGGAGTAGCTGAGGCAGCTTAGATGTGATTGTCCTCTACAACCTACTGTAGGTGACCCTGCTTCGGCAGGAGGGTTGGACTAGATGACCCACAGAGGTCCCTTCCAACCCCTACCATTCTGTGATTCTGTAATGTTTTAAATAGGGTCATTTTGTCAATATATCTTGCTCTCTGTGATTTTTTAAATTCCATCTAAAATGCTATTGAAATCAATTATTGTGCTAAAAAGCCTGCTCAACTAGGAACTGGGCTTGGCTGTAGAGCGTTCCTTCCATCAAGAGAAATCTGGAAAGAGGAGCGACCAGTGAATCAGGTGAAGCCGAGGCCATTGATGTGGCGGTTCTTCAGGTAAAGCCAGTTCTCTCTTATCTGGGCTACAAAGTCTTCCCAGCTCATCCCTTAAGCGAAAAGTTCAGGTGTCAGTTTTGTTCATCAGAAAATGTGAAAGGCTTGAAATCTCAAAATTTGCCTCAGAAATGAAGTTGTCTTCTGTACGGTTTTGGCATCAGATAAAGTACTTTTGCTAGCATATCCATATATATCCTGAGGACTGCTGTGCTGACTGCAGATCACAGCCCTCACTGGTTATGCAAATCTAAGGTGAGAGAATTGTGTTATAAACCTGGCCATAATACTGTTTTCTAGCCAAATGTGAGCTCAGGTGTCTATACCAAGTGCTTGTACCAAGTACTTCCATTAAGATCGTGCTTTTGACCTTGTTTTTGACACCCTCTTTGTTTATGGAAGATGGTACAATTGATGATAAATCTTTTAGCATCTTGGCAAGTTGCAGTGTAGGGCCAGATTCTGAGGGGAAATAATGTCTGTGAATCTTTAACTTTTGTGGCTTGCAAAGATGAGGGTTTTTGAGCATTGTTCTGGACAAACCATAAGTTTTACAGAGCTCACACGATGCACGTCTCATGCAAAGACTGAATGAGCACGAGGAATTCATTATGTGCACATTCGTTTTCCAGGATTTAGGTGTTACATAGGATGGCCAAGTATGCCACATTCAGCTTTTTGTCTGGTTCGTCCAGATGCATTATAAGCACTTAATGCTTGCTGTTTAGACTAAGATGCTATCGTTTGAAACTGAGAATCCTCTGCCATGTTGTTCTACAGTTGTGATGTATTATTTAACTTTAAAAGTCGTACACAGTTGAAGGACTCTGATAGAAGGTCAAGTTTGTTGATAGGAAAAAGTAATTGAAATTTGTTTTACTGGGGCAGGGGAAGGAAGGGAGAATGACTTCTGTGTATCTGATAATAGAAAACATTATGGTCATTTATTTTAGTTTCTGTAATTGAATTTCAAAGCCTTCAAGTTTAGGTGTGTGCACTGTGGATACATCCAGTTCAGAAACTTTCTGTAATTCCCTTGTCCACTCTTGATCAATTTTAGTGATTGCATAGATTTGTCTTTCCAAAAGTTGATTCCCAGATTGCAGTTGAAGAGCAATCTCTAAAGTAGTTACAGCATTGACAAAAAGCTAACATAGGTCATGCTTCTAATTGATGCTGATGGTGCCTGCCGACCAGAACTGTTTTGGAACACAAACAGAACATCATTTCCTCCTTCCTGCATAGGCTGGGTAGGGTAACAAGCATGTTCTTGAATTTGTAATTCATCATTTTCTTTTCAACCTCTTCCTAATCTGGGTATATTTACTGAAACTCCAGAAACTTCAAACCAATCGACAGGACTAAATTTGAAACATGAAAGGTTTGTCAGTTGGAGATTTAATATTCAATGCAATCTGCAGTACTTCATTTTGTATTCACCTTCAGCCTTCAGATGTAATGTACAGCTGGCTTTTCAGGTAAAACAACATAGCACCTTTGCAGTGGCATAATAAGGAAAGGAAAAGCGTGCTTGGGTTCTGATCTTTAAAAGACTTACCTGTGTTTGGTTTATAACTTTGTAGATGCCCCGGACAGAATAACGATAGGGAGATGATGGCAGGAGCCACGTTGATGCAGGCAATGTCATGCGTTTCCGAGGCTCTGAGTAATCCCGTGGTTGACAGAGAGTGGTTGCATCTGCTTGCGTGTAAATTCAGGGGGCCCGTTAGAAATGTTGGCCTTCGATTTGACAGAACTGCGTTTGCACTGATAATCTTTAAGTAGTTAGAAATGCTGGAACTGGCAGTGTCAGATTAGTGTTCCCTCTCTTAAAACAAACCAATTACCCATCCATGACAAGAATAGAAACAGAAGGTGGTAATTTCTTGCACTCTTTAATTGCCTCCCAAAGAGGATAAAACAGTTATTTTAAAAGACTGTGTCTTCATCTGCAGTGTTGAAATAAAGTCTCTTGAGGATAACTTAAAAGGACAGATGAAGATTCTTGGTTTGTTAAGGAAAGCCAGATCTCAATTAGCTACTGGCTTCAACAAAACTTGCCTATCATTAGGTATTCTCTCTGTCATGTAAAATAGTGCAAATAGCATGGGAATTAACACATGGGTTCCAAAAAAGAAAAAAACAAAATTTAGGTAGCTGATATTTCAGAAGCCATTAGAAGTTTTTGCAATAGAGAAGAATGGTTCAGTAGTCAGGAAGCAGGTCTGGGATGTGGATTGCTCTGTAGGTACCCTGCAATATTCCTGTGTGATCTCAGGTCAGGAATTTCAGATGTCCTTGTGAATGTGTGCCATCATCGGGGACTTCTACTGGAGACGGAGTTCTTTACCTTATCTCTGTAGTCAAGAATATCTCCATGCATCTTTGCAGCAGGCAGTATGTGACAAAGGTATAACTTAACTGTCCCGAATACTGCTTGGAGTAAGTTCATCCTACTCCACTGACGTTGGAGGGGTCAAAGGGAGATGTTCCCATGTAGAGGTGTTTAGGGTGGGTGTTACTTCACTAATCTTCCCTGTGGGAAGCCATTGAGTCGCTGTGGTCAAAATATGTTTCAGGTATGCTTACAGTATTGCTCTCCACCTGCAAAATAGCACAGGGACAACTGTACTCAGAGCTAAGAAAGTGATGCTACAGATCATGTAGCATCCGGTAGTCCTGTAATCAGAGCACAAACACAGGTTGCAGACTGTTGCGTTATTCTGCTTGTGAAGAACTCGGATCTGAATTTCTCACCTATCTACCCCGCCATAGGCCAGCCTAAATACTCTCTAGCTCCTGGTGTCTTTCCCCACATGAGTTCAGTGTCTGAAAATGCAATAGAAGTGTACTCTGATTGTTATCTCCAAGAGCTGTCAGCAGCTGGGATGGTGTTACGGAAATACCTGCAGTTAATAAAGTTTCTCCAAGCACCCTATACTTAGAAACGCCAATCGTGCAGGTAGTAGGTCTTAAAGATGTGTGGCAGGAAAATGATTTTGATTCTGTTGGCTCTAAACAATCAGTTGCATTAGTTTCCCACCTGTGGTCCTGTTTTCTTCTGGCCGAAGGGATGATGATCATATTTTTCTGTGAATAAGTATGATCTTCTGGGGACTGGCCTTTCACTTGATGAGATCCTGGTTCCTGCTTGTGTAATGTCTCCTTTCTTTGTCATATCTGCCATATCTCCGGTGGCCACGGTGTTGCGTTGGCTTTCTCTTTGTGTAGGTGCGTGCCTTGAAAAATGTAACACTCTGAATATTTTCAAAAAGCTATTTGATATATTGCACAGGTGTTTTTAAACTTAAAAATTATTTTCAACCAAAATAAAATTTTAAGCCAGCTCTAATGAAAACCTGCAAAGAATAATCTCTAGGGGTTGTTTCCCAGTGGATGTTTAGTAATGCTTCCTTTTTAATAATGTGTAACATACACTAGAAAAACCACTGTGTTGGAAACCCTTCTGTTGCAGGCAGAACACATGCTAGCAAGGGAGTTCAGGGAAATAGCGTAAAGTAGACCAGTGAAAATATGTTTTGCGGGTATAATTGCATTTCTGCAAGGGATTTTTCCAGCATAGAAATGCCTAAAAAAAGAATTACCCCATCCAGCCAACATTGTTAAGGCAGCCTCCTGCAGCTGCCAGTCATACTGATTGGATTTCTCAAATGAATAGGATGTGCGCGTACTTAAGAACTGCGTAGACCCCACAAACTCCCTCCTGTAAGTCACTCAGTGTAGGCAGTTTGTGTTCCTCATTAAGAAAAATGTCGTTCTATTTCTTTACTATTAGATTTATCATATATATCACCTGCTATGGTACGATTTATTCAATTTTCCATCTTTTTCTGAGCAAGTCGCATGCCGTTTGTTCAAGAAAAAGGGCTAGCAGAGACCATACAACTGGTAACTGCTGATTGGCAAAGTGGGCTTTATCACAGGTTTTATTTTCTTGCTTCTAGGGAGCATTCAGTAGAACCTTTGTGCTTTCATCTTTTATTTCCTGGTGCACCTGAGTGACAGATGAATGCTGAAGCAGCCACATTTGGAGAATCATACTGAAATGCAAAAACGTAACGAACATTTTCTAACTTCAGCCTTTGCATAGAAATATTTCGCTGTAGTTACTGTGTCAAGTTGTACTGATAAACAGTGTTTAATCAGTGTACGAAACAGTGGGAGCAGATGCTTTTTTGTGTGAATATTTGGGTTTTCCCTTGATTCTCTGTTTTTTGGTTAACCTATGTTATACTACTGAATGTTTTGAAGCATGGCAAGCTTTACTCAACACTTGTCAAAACAAAGCAATTTCCATTTTATTATTCTGTCTGGTAACAACTAGCAGAAAGTATATTTCAGGAATTAAATAGTATAGAAAAGGTAGTTGTTTGTGCCTTGTCAGGCATGTCATTGAAGAATCTACCCTTCCATTGCTGGATGCCCCGCTGAGGGCACCTCATGGAGCTGAGCCTCTGTGAAGTTCCAAGCGCCTGTGTAGAATCAGAGTCCTTTAAAAATGTTTCTGATTGGACTCTGGGAATTACTTTACCCTGTTCCCTTGTATACTGCTGCTTTATATTTGATCTTATCACTGTTTTCTCCCTGCAGAAGGTGCTAGCTGGTTGACTTCTGATAGTGGCAAGGCTGGGTTTTTCCCCCAAGAAGTGTTCGGCAAAGATGTGCTTGTCGTAGGTTGCTGGGATGAGAGCGCACATCTTGCAGTTAGCGTGTAAGATGGAGTGCTCTGCAATTGTTCTCAGCCCTATGGAAATGATTTCATTTACTGAAACTGGGTGCTGTGAAAAAGGTCTCCTGTGTTTCAAAATAGTGACCCTATTGGAGGTAATGATTCAGGCTCCACAACTGAATTGAGAGCAAACCCACCATTTCAGATCAGTGTGACCAAACTCAGTGTGGCCTCGGAGTGATTACTGCTGGCTCGCCACCTTCGTACCCGGAGAATGGCAAACGCTGGTCTGTACTGGGGGACGGTCTGTGTGGAGTGTCGAACTATCCCGAGCTGGGGTAGTACTTGGTACATCTGGTTCTCTGTACACAGGGATCCCTAGTAAGCATTGCTGTCATTGACTTGCAGTGAAAATCCAAAAAGCCCACGTGTATGAATTTTCTTTGCATTAACCTTGAAATTCAACTAAAATTTGATCATCATGCATAATCTGCACTTGTATTACTACTGATAAAAGAGACTGTGTAAATGTCAGCTTTGGAATGTCTTAATTTACAGAGTTACCATTGTTTGATCCTCGGAAAAGCTAACATGACATCTCATTTTTAGTTTAAATATGCCTGATTTTGGGAGGGGCTACAAACTGCAGATTAAATCCCCAGGTCATCAAATCATGGAAGGGTTGTACATTACTTTGAGAGCAGTTTTCCCATACAGAAAGCTGAATGCATGCCAGGCTGCTCAGCACTCTGCAGCAGCAAACTCGGGGGAAGTATGGAAATTGAAGGACCGTTAGGTTTTCTAATTGCGTACAGCAAGCATGGTCTGGCGTAGCTTTCGCAGCAGAGGGACGCAGGTTTAGAGACTGCAGGGCTGACTGCTGTGAGGTTTGTGTTTCGGTCTTTTTTACTCTGGATAACTGGAAGGACAATTCCGCTGAAAGTGGGGGACTAAGGGAAACCTTTCTTACCCTGAAGGATGAAAGCGGAGAGAAAGTTACTGTTAAAGAAAAAACGAACCACTTCCATCTAGGGACTGGAAGAGTTTATATTCTTTACTTAGTGAAGTTGAGGCGTGGTAGATGAGGCTTTCAGAAGTGGCTGTTGATCTGAGGTCTTTATTTTGGTTTTGGGCAACCCAGTCTGGAATAGTTTACAAGAGTGATTTTTAGACTTTGAGTTCTCCTCACTTGCTATACGTGGCATTTGCTTGTGGATTTCTGAAACCAGGTAAGTCAACTGTTGATCCTCCGCAAAAGATTGCGCTAGTTAACTTAGACAAAATTCTAGCAACGTGCTGTCTCCTTTCCTTCATGTGCTTTGCTGACTTGGGGCCAGCATGAGGAAGCAGCCGAGTATTAGTAAGAATATCTTCCACAGCCTCATTCACAGACTCTGATGACTTTTGCTGAGCTGATTTATCCCTTACCCCTTATCTGCCCCATCCCTCTGCTGAAAATGCAGTATGGGGAACATTCTTGGAGACAAAGGAAACCTCCTTGTCTCTAGTTTAAAAAAAAAAAAAGATAAATCCTTTCTTGATACCAGTAAGGTTTCCTTCTACATTGCTTGTGGCCTTTTTCTTGTTTTTACTTCAAAGTCAGGTTTATGCAGCAGTGAGGAGTGTCTTCTCTTATTCTCTGCCTGTTTCAAGTCAATATAATGACCTTCACTGAAGCTATACTTACGTTGGTCAGGCATACCTCAAACCTCAGAATATTTGATTTGTCCTCAATCTGAGGTGGGGACTCTGAATGTATTTTTTTCTTCCCGACCCTTTGAAACTGTAATTCAGTTTAAATCTGTAGGGATCACTTGAAGATTACACTAATAAAGGAGGTAGGTTAATATCCCTTCTGTCCTTGGCTTTACTGCAGACAGTAGCAACAAGGGGCCTAATTAGTGTTTGGGTTTGCTGGTTATGGAGGTTGCTCCAAGAGAAGCTGGACTGACACCATGAAACTCATTAGACTTAGGTCTTCCAACATTTTGTTTTTATATTAAAGTGAAAAGAAATCTAGCAAGAGCGAAGTCGAGGGAGTGCAAAGTAGAATCCTCATTAGAGTAATTAGCATAAGCCATTATTTCCTAGAAGCCTCAAAGGGCCATGTTTATTCTAAAGAAATACCAAGAGTATGGCTGAAAGTAGCTCCGACATCTGCCTTCGGGAGGGGAGGGAGGGAGTGATGTTTGCTGCCCATGCCCATGTTTGCTTACATTGTCTGGCTTAGGTGATATGTGATCCCATTAAGCACAGTATAGCTAATCCTCTTGCGTGGTGCTAATTTCTTGCCATTATCTTTGTTTGGCTGCTGATTTCCCTTATGGTGTTCTTCTCCTATCCTAATGTTAGTGAGTAGCTTGAAATATTTCTCGAGTATCCTGTAGGAGAAATCCTGCCTGATACCTGTCAGTGTCCCTGAAAGAACAGGAATCACTGGCAGGGCTGAGAAAAAGTGTGTCTCCTAATGCAACCTTTTGCTGTTAATGACAGCTTTTATGAGTGTCTACTGTGTTTCCATTTCTGAAATTCATCTTGTACTCTCACGCTGAAGCTGAGTTATGTTGCCTCAGTGAATATTAACAAGCAGTTTTGCCAGCAAACTTCCTACGCCTTGGCTGGCTAAAGGAGAAAAGGAGATCATGGAGTAGAGAAGTGAGGTGAGCTGCCGCCGTGCTGGAATGCGTTCCTGGTCGTTCGGTTGCAATTCAGGTGCTGTGTGTGTGTGCTAGGTCACCCTTTGCATCGCTTCGGCCTTTCACATCGTGCACACGCCCTGCAGGCTAGTGCATAACCTCTTGCTCCTCTCTCAGGCCAAAATTCATTGGGGGTGGACCTTTGCTGTGTCCAGATGTCGTCAGAAACAAGTTGGGGTTTTGGTGTTTTGCTGGGGGTTTTCAGGGGATTTTTTCTAGTGGTTTGGTTTTGGTTTTTTTCAGTTTTGCTTTTTAAATAGTAAAGGATCTTCATTGTGTTGGCATTGGTGGTGGAGCAGCCCTTATCTAATGCTTTTTCAGCCACCATATGCCATTTTGACCAGCATTCTCTGTGAATCAAAAGGTGATGTGGAATTGAGGAACGTGGCCAGACACAACTGCCAGGCAGTTGCTCTGAACTACACCAAAGGTCTGTAGGTTGCATTTCTTTCTACCTGTCTTCTAAGCATCCTGTAGGAAGGATATGAGATAGATTAAATTCTGTGGTATGAATCTAGGAGTTACTTTCTAACACTTTACATGAACCTTTTTATTAAATTATCTGGCCTCACCACTATTTATCAGGTTCTTGTATTTGGTGGACCTGTATCTTAAGAGGGGGCCTGGCTGAGCCTGGTAAGGTACAGTTGTCTGCTCAGGTCATCAAAGAGCTGTGAATTAAAAAATTAAATGTGATTTTTTGTTTTTATTATTAAGGTCTTTTAAACTTTATTTGTTGATTGCCAAACAAAGTGAACAAAAACCTTCAAACGTACATCTTTCTTGAACACTCTCTCTTTGTCTATGATTTGCCTTTCCCAAAGGGTGGGGCGTTAAACAGATCCCCTGGGTCCAAAGGCTTTAGGCAAGGTGGACAGGGCTAAGTGCTCCTGGAAGTGAAACAGAATACTTGAAAGGATTACTAAACTATAAGAGCACTGGGAAATTATTTATTGTAGTATTTTGAGCAATACGTTTTATTCTTCATAGCAAACAAAACTTATTTCTTACATATAGAACTGTTAAAACTGAATCTTTTGTTCTCAAAGATGTGCTTAAATGTTTTATCTAAAATATTTAGGACTTTACATCTACCTAGAAAAAGCTGATATTTGAAAGATTTAAAAAAATACATAAAATACTTGTCCCTTCCTTGGCTGCTTGTGACAGATTGGCTGCTTGTATTCCTTTTTTTGTAAGAGTTACTGTTTTCTGGCCGGAAATTTCTGGCTAGACAAAATCAGGAATATCACCGCAAGGAGGGAGGCAAACATTGTCTTTAAGTGGACAGCTTTGTCAGGATAAAAAGGCTTTTAGAAATTTACCTTTCCTTGTAAATTTCTGCTTGGGACGATAGGGTAGCAGAAAGTTTTTCTTTGGGATAAGTGTCTTTTTCTTGCTGCCAGCAATAAGAAGAGAACACTCACTTCACCTAGCAGTATCAGTTGGTGGCTTTAGCTTAGACACGGTGTGAGACTGATTTTCTGCATCTTCTGGATTGCAGACAGAGTGAGGGCCGTTGCTCTTCCCTCACGGTGCAAGGTTATCATCCACCTCGCGGTCTAGTCTTTGCCTACAGCTCCTCAGTGTACACACCGCAAAAGATACAGCTGCAGAACTTCTTGTGTGAAAGACTGGTTTCTTATTGAAGCTGAACATTCTGGGTTTTCTTGCATTAATTCTTTTAAAACAGTTTGTTGTTCTTCAGTGTTCTTTGATAATTTATTGCATTGTTTTTCAATCACTCTATGGTGTCCTCCTTTATCAATAGAATAAAGAGGGTAATAGTTCCGTTGTGGAAAGATTTATTTAAATTTTTTACTCACTGTGAAACTGCGTAGTACCCAGCGCAGTGGTTGCAATTTGCATTGCGAGTAATTGATAACAAAGTGGTATCAGCAGAGGGAGAAACAAATAACCTAAGCGATGCTAGGGGTAATGACTGTTTTTAAACCTAATTTGTCAGACAGTATTTTCCCCTGTGTTATCCTCTTAAAATCTTTCTCTTTTATGGAGAGAACAGATACTGTGAATTCAAGGTGATTGCGTTTGGAAAAGATCGAAGTGCTGTGTTTTGACCTGGAGATAAAAGGTGTCAAATTAGACCTTTCAGCATCGAGATGCTGTGTGGTTTTAATGAAATCTGTCAGATACGTATGAGTAGTTAAACCAGCTTTCATTTTCACAGCTTATTAAAACATTAAAATACAGCAATAATTATGATGCTTTGACTGGTGTGTTTTTAGCAACCGCAGGGATCCCAGTATACCTAAGGAAGGATTATGCTATGGTGTGAGCTATTGCAGGCGGTTAGTGGTGCTTCTTCCTAAAATAGAATGTGAAACTAGAGTTTTGTCATATTTTGTACATCTGTGGGTTTTTTAAGTGTAGGATCTGATCTACAGAACCAAAAAAGGTGAGATTTTTATTAAATATTTTTTTATTTTTCAATTAGAAATTGAAAATTAAGTCAGTTTATATTCAAAACTGCACAGCTTCTCACAAGAATTGATCCTCTCTCACTTGAGCCACACTGAAGAGCATGTTTGTCCCTGTGGGTCTTCACAGGTTTAAAACAAAGATGATTGGCTAGAATATTGCCTGTGAGGGAAGACCTAATCTTTTAAATCAATGCTCACATGTCCTTGCAATGACATTATGTTATTTATTCTCTATTATGTGGCCAGTAGATATCTCTCTGTGTGTTTTCTCCACAGTTTTTTAACAAGTGAGATTCCCGATAAGCAGGAACAGCATTGTAATTTTGGTTCAGGTTGTATGTATTCGTACAGGTTTTTTCAAAAGTCTTGGTATCAGAGCTTTGGTTGTGGTCATGAATTTTGTGACCTTTGCTGCTTGTAATTGGTAGAATCATCTACTAACTGTGCTAGATTTTGGGGATCTATTTCAAAGACCTCATGTTTCAGAAAGCTCTTTTCTTAGTACTAACTGGAACAGATGTATAATGAAGGACATTTCTACAGTGGCAAAATGATTTTTCAGGCTTAGCACTTAAAATGTTTTTCTGTTCAACTGATGCACAACATATAAATGAGCATAACTGAGCTAATTGCTGAAACCTGAAAATATACAGATTTTTGTGGAAATCGTTAGAAAGATTCCTGTTTGCTTTATATCAAGCCTGAAAAGAATGCTTTTGTTCCAGCGTTGCTATTTGATCTTGTCCTTGCCAGCCGGGGAGCCTGGTGTCAAAGAATTTAACTATCAGATCTGTGTGTCTTAAAGACTTTAGAGGGGAGGGAAGGGAGTTCCTTCACATGAAGAGACCTGTCTGGCTCTGTATCAGGATTTTCAATCATTGGCAAAGTAATCAGTATAATTCTTCAGCACAGATTATGCTGGAGAAGCAAAAAAAACTAGCATCATTGATTTGGTTTTGTAATAAGATGACAAGTTTGTAACGATCACCGATTTTGGAGATTAAAGAAATGTATTTTTCACTTTTCTGACATCATGTCAATATCTTTTTTCAAATCTTTTGAACACGTTGATGGTTTTCCTCTTAAAATATGTTTTTGAGAAAGATAAGCATGGGAAAAGATAGATCTGCCATTGAAACAGTGTCACTTCTTTCTCTGTTCTAAATTATTTTGTGTTTGATAAAATAGTAGCATATAATAGTCTTATAACATCCAGCCAGGTCAGGGAAGGACCTTGTGCTCCACTTCAGAGAGCTTGCCTGCTCCTGCGTTGTTTGTGTGTTTGATTTTCAGTGGTCAGGCAGTATGCAGTGTCATTTATGTTTCAGGTTGTTAGATGGGTTATTCTGGTATCATTGCCTTGCCAGAATTTTTGCAGTATTCTTGAGAAGTCAGTCAAAATTACATTTGTGCAATGAGAACTGAGTGAGGCACAGTGGGGCTGGTGTGGCTTGGTCGCAGCCAAAGCCGTGCCATGCAAGTAAACTGCAAGCAGTCTGAGAAAAGGCGGCGGTGTCCTGCAAGACGAGGAATGGTTTCTGGTCAGGTAGTGCGAAACAGAGAAGGACTCTTCATCTGAGAAAGAGATGACTTGCAGGGTATGACAGAGATCTGTAAAATCATGAATAACATGGAGAAACTGAATAGAGAACAAAAGTTCAGGCTGTTTTACAGTGTAGGAAATAAGGGTCCTCAAATGAGAGTAGCGTGGGGGAAGTTCAGAACAATTGAAAGAGCATCTTTTTTTTTCTTCATGTAATTTAACACTGGATTTCTCAGCCACGGGATATTGTGAATACTGAACTTCAGTAGAGGTTGGAAAAGCAATTAATCACTGGGGGAAAGAGGAAAAGTCTGTCAGAGGTTGTTCAGGCTGAAATCTATTGCTCAGATTAGTGCTGAACACTGACTGCTGCAAGCTGGAAGTGTAGAACACAGAAGTGCTGTTAAATGCTTGCCTTGCCACTTTCCTTAAGCCAGTGCCAGCGGTGGACTTTCTTCTAGCTCAGTAAAGCCGATTTTATTTTTTTATGCTTAATATAGCAGAAGAATTGAAGACTTGAATGGGGAGGAAGTGTATGCAGGGGCTGCAACTTCTCGTAGCAGCAGTGTCCTCTACCCAAGTCTGTTTCCAAACATGATCAGTCCTTTCCAGTTTAATCCTTCAATCCACTGTGTCCGAGGTGTAGAGAAAGCTTACAGATGGAGCAACTGGAATCTCTGTGAACTGCCAGACTCATCTTCCCAGAAGCACAGCTTTTCACCATGCTTTTTTGAAATAGCAATATTTATGAAATTATTTTGACGGGATACATACCTTTAATTGGCTCAGCATGAACCTTGAATCTTGATATGACGCTGAAATATCAAAGCTTCACAGTTCCTGGCTGTGGGTTCCAGCAAAACTGCTGAAACATGGTGTCATGCACAAGATTAATGGGACACCGTAGGCTTACTCTGCACGTGCAGTCAAGCCACGGTGATCTACAGATCCTTGAAGCTAGGCAGCTCCACCTTCAGGAAAATTTCTCTTCTGCTATTTTTCTTTACTTGCTATTTTTAACGAATGAGGAATAGAAGAAGAGAGACTGGAGATGGTATCTCTTACCATGCTAGCTTTCTTGGAATGTGTTGAGGTAGCTTGTGAAAGGATGTAGCAACCAATCAGTTCCTGGTCAAAGGTGAGAAAGTTGAAGGAGGTGAATACTGGGCAAGCCAGAATTACAACTTATATGGTTTCTTAGGCAGCTGATCCATAGGGTTTGAAACTAGGGTTCAGGTCATGCAAATGGAGTAGTGAGTAGTGTGTTAATAGTCTGTGTATTCAGAATAAACCTCATCAGCATCTAACATTTTATTGCTCTGCTACCTGTACAATCTAAATGATTTAAGAGTGGTCTTGAACTTGCAGCTGAAAGCTAATCCCTGACACACTACTTTTATCATGATTCTTTCTTTGTAATAAAATGAAATAGGATATTGTAATTGACTTCAGCAGAATAAAATTAAGCAATAATGATCAGATAGAACAACCTCTTATAAATACCTCGGATAACCTAATGAAGTCTATGTGTGGGTTCCTAAAGCACTGTCTGAAGGCATCGTGTTATCATATGAGATAGCCTGTTAAAAATGGGTTTCTTCTCAAGAAACGCAGTCCCTTAAAATTCACTGAGTAAGGCAAACAGAAAGCAGCCAGCATTTATTATCTTGTAAGGTATTTTGATATTTAAAGACATCGTATACTTTTTTGGGGGGTGACAGAAAAAACACAGGATTCAATTTTGGATGCTGGGAAACAGCCATACTAAAAATGGTTTCCAGCAAGTACACAGGACAGTAAGAACAGGAGACACCAAGAACCTTGCATAAAGGAACTGAGCACAATGCGCTGCTGAAGCCAGTATGGAAACGTCTTTCATTAGCAGTGCATGCACTAAGATGGTTCTATGTCTGTCAAAGAAATGCAACAGCAAGAAAGGAGAAGCTGTCGAAAAATATTTTATTTTTAACAGAATGGAAGCAGGTCCCACCAGGCAGTTGTTTTCCCCTCGGGCTTCATGGACAGGAGCATGAAAAAGCAGCTGCCTAAAAATCAGTCCTTGCACACCGTAAGAACAGCACAGAGATGAAGCAATGTTTTGTACATCAGCTCTTCTACGAGATTTTGTTTGCTTTTGGGATACTGAGACGAAAACAGGGACTGATGCAAGAAAATGCCTACCAGGAGAGTAACCGCCTAATCTTTGAGGTATTCAAACTATTGAGAAATTTTGTAGCTGTGTGAAATAATGCTTAAAGTAGAAAACTACTGTGTCATTCCCGACTCTGTCACTTGAATCGCTAGGTGACCTTGAGTGCATCCCTTGCCTTCTATTTCAATTTTTTCTGCAAAGAGAGGTGGTTCTTGAGCCTTGCTTCCATTGGGAAGGTAGCAGGGGTTGCCTCACCCTCAATAACGGCTGGTTAGAACCTACTGTGGCCGAGAACAGCCATGGTTAAAATTGTTAGCTACTCAGAAATAACTCTGCCCTTTGTAGTTGGCATATGCAATAAGAAATATTGGCAAGCGTGTTTACTAGTTCAGATGAATCTTGTTGTGGTTGTTGGATATGATAACAAGTGCAATTCTGGTGGCTTTTCTCTGATGCAGTGATACCTGACGCTGCCAGGAGACTGCAGAGAATTTGTCTTCTGCTGAAGATAAGCGACCTTCAGCTTCGTCAGACTTTTCGGAGGAAATCATAGAATCATAGAAAGTTTTGGGTTGGAAGGGACCCCTAGAGGTCATCTAGTCCAACCCCCCCGCAGCGAGCAGGGATGCTCAATCGAAGTGTCTCAAGGCAGATGCCCAAACGCGGGTCATGTGGCTCTGCAAGTCCCCAGCTGCTCAGATTTCCTTTTCGTGTTCGGTTTTGTTAGTGGCTCTGTGTAAATCAAAGCTTCCTTGCCTTGATAAAGAGCAGGTAAGGGCATATGTTACTGCAGCCAAACGGGAAGTTTTTCATCAATTGTTGCAAAACATTGTGAAAGATCACGTTGATGCGCTCTGCCCGGTTTTGTTTTCCGAACTGTTCACAGCGTGAAGCACTTTGATACTGTAAATTATTTATAAATTTTTTAGTAACAATAATTGTCTGTAAGTGGTGTTTTACACCATAGTGTGTGCCAAAGCATTCTGTAGTAAGCTGGTTGGAATTTTCAAACGTATTACGCATGTAATGCTAGTAACATTTCCAGAATCAGATCTTGAGAACTTTTTAGGGGATAAAAGAATGGTTTGCATTATGTGTTCTTGTTTTTCAGTGTATGTGCAGTTCACTGATGCAGACTTGCTTGTTTGTTTCTTTGGGTCTGCTTCTGGTTCGACACTGACAATTGCCCTGTCAATAGATTTACCCTGGATACACATTTATGGAAGTGAACTCTGGACTGGATTCACGACAGAAATTGCTGCTGAAAGTACTGGAGCTGATCTGTTAGTTTCCTTTATTCTGTCTGTAGAGGACACAAACCCTTCCTGTCCTTCGCTTTCGCTCTTTCTATATTCTGCAATAAAGTTCTGTGAATTTCGGGAATTTAGTTGAAATTCAGGCATTTGTTTTGTGTTCATGTCACACGTTGTTTCTGCCACAGTTGCTCTCCTTCCCCCCTCAGTGAGTAGCAAACTAAATAAAAGGAGCTTGTGTGAGATTTGGCTCAGCAGACTGGGCTCTTCCTCTGTGCCAAATCTCTTAAAGCTGCAGCAACCCGCGGGTGAGCGAAAACTGCTCTGGCTTCAGGGAGTTCTCAGCTGCACCCGTTCTTTTTTTATCCCATAGCACTTCTGACTGTTAGTGATTCTGTGACAGAGTGAAACGGAGAGGGTCTAATCAGAGTCACTCCTTGTACGCGTGGAAGTGGATTAGACAGTATTGCACTGGTTGGACTGGGGTAGTACGGTGAGCAGGCAGGTAAGATGGTGGTAGAAAAGCAGCTGTTTACTGGGATTCAGTTATAATGTGGAAACTCTGGGCTGATTAAACCTATATGGGGGTATTTTTTTCTGTTGCTTGCACCTTCTACCAGTCTCTGTCCCTGTGGTTCTTTCTCATCTACACTGAAAACATCTGCGACAGGGAGGTTTTCCTTTGCACAGCATAAATATGTTCTTAGAACATGAGAATAATGTTCAGTTGTTAAAAAATTCTCTATGCTGGAGTTTAGTGCCTAAGTTTAACTTAAACTCACTTCAAAATCTGCTGAGGCTCCAGCTTTGAAGTCAGTCAGGTTATTTTAACAATTTATTTCCGTCGCCACATGGACATCAGCTGGAAGGTTCAACCAGCACATAGAGAGAGCACAGGCTTAGGTCGTGCCTGGCCGGTGATTCTGGAAGTGTTGCTGCTGGTGCCACTGATGGCTCAGCACTACAACAGACTGCTCCGTTGTTCCGTGTCTCGTCTTTCGCAGTGCGCCCTTACTCACCAGGCACGTGGAGGAGTGCCTAGATCAGTGTTAAAATCTCTTGCCACGGAAAGAAATCACCCTTTGCTGTTCAATAATGTAAACAGAAATAGGGTCATAGTAAATAGTAAAATTTGTCAAGATGCCAAAAACGAACTGTTGTCTCCTTATAGGAAACCAACCTGATGCCAGCGTCCGTCAAAAGCTCTTTCTGCATAACAGCATTGTAATCCATCTTGCGGTTCTCTGTAAAGACAGGACTGCTCCTTTTCTTACCTTTAATAACTGAATTTGGCTTTGCAAGGAGAGGGGCCTTGTGGCAGCAGAAACAGATACAGGAGGGCTGGCAGCAATTTCTGGCTTTCCTACAAAATCTGTAGCCTTGGGCAAGTCAGTTGGTGCTTGTGCATTTTTTTGATATATATATATAAACAAAACACAAACAGCCTTCATAATGCCTGTTCCAGCTCGGGATTTTCATAACTGCGTGGTGAGCAGCAGGCTGGGCACAGATTGTCACGATCCCTCCCAGAACCCTTCTCACCCAGCAAAGGAAGTAGAACTCCACCAAAAGAGAGGGGAAAAAACTTGTGAGCTCTGTTGGACCGTGAACCAGTGATACTTAGAGCACTTGGCCTTGTCTTAAGCTTAGTGTAGTGATGACTGTGGTGTTACCAGCTGGGGTTGGAGAGTAAATATTTTCATTACGTCTGCATTCTTTTCCACTTTTAAGAGCATTTCTGTATTACTGTTACTAAGCACAATCCCTTGGCTGTTCATGTTTATAAAAAAAAAAAAATCTTCCTTTTCTAATGTTGGTAACTTGCATTACCGTTTTCCTCCTGTAATAACAATGGGGAGAATTGCATTTAATTAAAATAATGCAAAGCAGGGAAAAGTTTTCTGGTTTTGCTCGGTAAGGATTCAGAAAAGAGTAGATGGTTGGGGACTGGGAGAATAAATAGGGGAAGAAAAGCCTGGTCTTTTTGCATACGCTTTTATACGCTCTCATGAAATATTTGGTAATGGGCATGTTGACAGCAGTCTTACTGTTCGGTGAGGCTTGAAGGGGAGCCACACTTCAAACTGATCTTTCTTGGAGACTAGCTGCATTTGTATGCTATACCCACATCAGCCCGGCCATCGTCAGCGTGGCATGCTAATTAGTACTGTCCCTCTTTTTCTCTTCCTTCCCCCCATTTCTTCCCTTCCCCTTCGCTTTCCAGTGCAGCCATCCACTCCCATCAGTGATATATGGGTTATATCTTCCTAGCCATTATGCTGATGACCCAGGGCAGCGCCTGCCACTTTTGATAAACTGTCAGATTATTTTTGGAATGTCCACATATGCTTTTCTGGAGGTACAATTTAGCGCTATGATAATCTACTAAATTGCTTTCTGTGCTATGCCAACTCTCACTTGTGCTGCACTTTTTAAGGTTTTACATCACCAGAAGTGTGCCTAGCAAATTTTGAGTGATGCTGCACCCGAAAAAGGGGACCAGTGTATTCTCTGCTAGCCTGTTTATGAAATACAGGATTATATAACATTTCTGTTTTCCCTTTTTTTTTGGTGATATATATGCAGAATATAAAATTATTGGGGAAATACATGCCTGTTTTTTGCTTTAAAAACTCTGTACCATTGAGTTCCCTTTAATTAATTTTACAACACAATAAATTGACAGCATTACAACATCAGAAAGACTACCTAGCATAACTTTTATGTGAATAATTAGTAAATTTACTGCTCGTAAAATATTAAAGAAAAACTGTGGTTAAATTTGAGTTAGCTGCATATTGACAAGGACTGTGTTTGAAAATGGAAAAAAAGTCCTTGCAAGAGATGTCTGCTCTGCCCTGTTTTTTCAGGACTCTGTGCTGTAGTATGCAAAAAGAATAAGTTGAGTGGGTGCTCTGGGTGGACAGGACAGAAGTGAAGTAGAAAGATTTGGTGGACTTCTGAAGCTGCGTCCTCCAAGTACTTTGTTATGCAGCGTTCCAGTTCGTAGATCCCACGAGCTGTTTGGTTGCCAAAATAACATTGTTTTTATCGGGACTTAGTTCCTGCACAGACATTGGGCTCCCAGCACCATTGGTGATCTGGGCCTGGGTAATAGCAGGGGCCACACTGCTCAGCCTTACGTGTTCGAAACACTTGAAACTAAGGGCAAAAGTGAGTCCCTACATTTGCAGATAAACCACTTCAAGAGGGCTAACTTTGCTGGATTTAATGGGAAGTCAGGCTGGCTCTGTGGGCAGCATTGTGTTAGAGAAGAAAAACCCCTTGAAACCTCTCTCGCCTTTGGATGACGTTGGTGCTCCGATACGGACTTGGAGCTGTGATACCTGCCGAGGCACGGGTCGGAGGATTCATCGGTCGGTGTAATTCTCTAGCGACTCGTCAGGGGGGCGATCAGCAGTGTGTGATGGGTAGAGGTGTGAAGGGGAACTCGGGCAGGGTTTATCAAATAGTATTTCCTTCTCAATGAGACGGCGAGTATAGGCCTGCACTTGGTTGTATGAGTAGAGCAGATTCAAGACAAAATCTGTGAACCTGTGTGTATCTCGCTTTTGGGTTATTCCTTATTGGGATGGTTCTTACTGCAGCAAATTTTATAATAAATTTTTTTCCTACTGATTTTTTTCTCGCAGAGCATGGAAATGTCTTGAAAGACTTGTTTTTAATTATTATTTTTAAATAGCACTGTGCATAAAATTTCATTTGGTTCATTTTGGGAAAAATATGGCTGACCTAAATAGAAAAGCTATCTTTGATCTTGCAGAGATTGCGCTGTTAGCAAAAATTAATAACTGAAAAATGAACACGTGTGGCATCCCTCCAAAGAATAAAATGTATCTTTGAATTAAAGAATCTTAATGCATAAGAAGCCAACTTCCCACAAAGCTTGTGCTTTTAAGCAAAATTATTAGAATTTTGAAAAGGAATGTGTAGGAGATGAATGACCAGACTTTGCTACTATTTTTGTAAATGAAAACTCTCTGTTGTGTTTTGTGCTGTTCCTCATTTTGTGGGGTAGGTAAATTTGAAGTGGGTCATGCCTTACTCGCAGGTGCTACCTGTGAATAGTTTCACACTGTTGAAAGGTGTGAACCGAGGCGTTCATCTCTGAAAGCACTCTATAATGGCAGGTGATTTTGAGAAGTCATTATCTGTCACTCAGGAAAACTTTCTGATAGGCAGAGTGCCTTGCTTCTGACGTGGCACTTGGGTGAGGAAGGTGGAAAAATAGGAGCTTGCATAGGAAGCCTGAAATACATGGCCTAATTTCGCAGAATTGGCAGGTGCTTAGCCTTTATTGAATTTGGTGTTTGCTCAGCGCTTTTGAAAATCTAAGTTACTTACTACAATCCTAAATACTAAGTTAGAAACTCAAATTTATACTCACGGTATTAAAATATTATCGGGGTTTTTCAGGATCTCGCACTCTACCTCTGCATATCTGTTCTCAAGGGCAATGTGTTACTTTTTCTCCTGTCTCTATCTTTCACATTTAGATTTCGGGTTCTTCAGAAGTCTGTTGTTTATCACCATATGTATAGTTCTTAGCATCGTGGACTTCGATTTCAAATAGGTCCTCTGTGACATTCTTTAATGTAATTAGCAATGGTCAATCAGATTTAAGTCATAAAATATGTGTAATACTCTGCCCATGGAAGGCTTCATTAATTAAAATTCATTTAATGTATCAGAGCTCGTTCAGTGAGGAGCATGCTGGAAATACCAAGTATTATTTATTACTTCTTTAGCGAAAATGTGGATAATAGCTTGAGATTGTGGTTCTAATTTACAGGATTTGTATATGAACTCAAATTCCCTAAGAGATAATTTGACCTCGATTTCGTTTATTGACCGTGTGTCTGGCTGGCTCACCCTGCTAAAGCGTTGTGGTGTGGAATGGGAGATTAAATTAAAGAAAAATCAAAATGATTGCTTCTTCCTGTACCCTGTACCTGGTTTACAATAAAACTGAAAGGATATTTTATATTAGAATGTGGCTTATCCAAAAGAAATACCTCTTCCAGCTCCACGCTCCTTCCTTTTATTGTTTTTGTTAGTACACACATGGCATATTAAGATCAACTTTTATTTCTCTTCAATTTATAATTGTGGTTTCTCATGTAGAACTCTAAACCAGACAGAACACATTAGGACCTGCCACAGCAAACATAAGCCTGGCATTGCTGGGCTTTACTTACTTATTTACTACACATAAAGGGAATTATGCATCACCTCTGTGCTTGGGAGTGTAATTGAGAGGTAGATTTTCTTTACTAGTGGAAGTCTTTAAATCTGGTTTACGAAGTGAAGCCATTCCACTCTCATTGAGTAGGGAATTGGGCCCGTGCGTTCTTGTTACGATGTAGAAGAGGAGAGATGGAGCCTGACCTTTTTGGTAAACCACGTGCACAGCTTCGTGTTGCTGTGTGTCTGGGCTCAAGACCACCTTGCTGGTGGCTGCATGCCGTGAAAGCTGCCTCAAGATCGCTGGGTGCCTATCAGCTGTAAAGCCGAGGAGAAGCTCTCTGTGCCTTTGCGATCAGTCTGAAAGCAGTTCATGCTTTGGTCCTGCCAGATTTCGTAATTAAAGCATGGTGTCAGGTTTTGCAAACAGCACAGTCATGTTTACCATGTGAAAATAGTTGAATGATGATTAATCAATAGCAGGCTCACAGGAGAAATGTAGTTTTTGTAAGGTGAAATCTGAACAGTTCTCTTGATTTGTGTGACTGTACATTACGCAAAAATGGAAATCTCTGAAAATTGCGTTTTCTATCCTTCATGATTTTAGTTTCTTGGAAATACATTAGTCAAGTCTACTGGTCAACAGTTTCTCGTAGAACAGGACCGCAGATTTTTAGAGAGCAGACTGCACCCGAGAGTGACACAGGTATTCTATATACTGTAATGCAAATGTCATTTCAAGTCGTGGTGGTTTTTAAGCAGCCTGCAGATAGTCACTAGCAAAGGTATTATTATCTCCAGTATGACAGTCCAAAAATACTTAACAAAGTACTTTCTTTTTTAAAAAAGCAGCATTTCTTAAGCAACACTTTAGTCTTCCACTTCTGCTGTTGCAGTGTGGCAGTGCCTGCATCTGCTTCGTCCCCATGCAGCTGGCATTCTGTCTGCTGTGAATGCGCTCAGACTACAGTGCATGCTGGAAGGCTGCATGTTGCATTGTGCTTGAGATAACTACAGCATTAATTTACTTCTTCTCTTACTCTTTGAATAATCTGGAAGAACTGCACCATGAATTACTCTGCATCTGTTCTTGATGCTAATCCTATTACTGGCAACAGGATTAGTTCATTAACAAAAGAGCTGTGCTAGTCTGTTCTATATGCTGTACTATGAAAATTGAACAGGACTTACATGTAGTACACCACTTTTCTACTCTTACATTTTGCATCACATCCAAAGCTTGCGACTGCCGAAATTCACTGTGCTGATACGTAAATTTGTGTGGTTTCTGGAAAAAAAACTATATAAAAATGTAGGAGTCATCGTATCTTGTTAGGTTTTGACATTTAATGTTAAATGTAGTGCCAGAATTTAATTCAAAATAGAAGTTGCTGTTTGTGGCTAGTTTAATTACATAATTCAAATCAGGTCATGTTACCTTAATCTGAAATTATCCTCTCATATGTACCTTAGGTTTTTTAGAATCCTCTTTTACCTGTGCCAACAACCAACTTCCACAGTCAGTTTTGCTGAAGTACATCGTAGCTGGCAGATTCAAACAAACGATGCAGAACTCGGGCAGTTCCTTGGGGATTCTGTGACATCCTTGGGGATGCTGTGACAAGGAGACTGGAACACTGCGAGGAGGTGCTGCGGAGCAGCTCTGGTCTTCCTGCCTGCGTGGGATGCCGCAGTGTCCCTCCAACACGGGTGCGGCTGGCCCGGCTGGAAGGAGGCCGCTGCGGTGGATGCTGGATTGCAGAAGTTTTGCTGATGGGTTGGAGTGAGCAGGCTTTGTAATGAAGAGGGTCTGTCCCGCCTCGCTGACTGATGCAGGAGCGTTTCACAACTGCCGGTCCTCTCTTCCAGACTCTTGAATCTGTAGACTTGGGGGGTGGGAAGCAAGCAGTAACAGGCAAGGTTATTAATTATGCATTGGCTGTCATTCTGATGTGAGGGTGCTGCTCTTCTGTATGCCTCTGCCTCACTGGGTGGACAAACGTGTTGGAAAGGAACCCGATTTCCTTACGCTTCAAGTTACTCATTTGAAAATGGCTATAATGATGCGGAATTATTACTGGAGATTGGGAGATGCTTGAGATTATTTTATTGCTATGCAATTCCTGGGCATTGTTGCTAAATCTAATTTGCATAGGAATAACGAGACAGTAATCAGATGAGAACACTAAAACTTCCTTTAATTTGTCATAGTTCTCTTCCCTTGTTCCAAGATTATGTTTCCAGGTAATAGAGAAAGGAGTAGGGATAATGTATGTGAGCTCTCAGACTGAGGAGCTGAAGGGTAGCAAAGATACATCTTTGCTCTTCTAATTATTTCTGCAAAACTATGTTGGCAGATTCTCCCTGTAGAACTACAACATATGCCAACAAAACTTTTTCTGTTGGCATTGCTACATGAGTTCCTCAGATGATGTGAACTAAAATGACAAAAGCAATATTTTGTCAGTGGTGCTACATCTCTCGGATTCAATATTTCAGGACCAGACAGCATAGATGTTGGGTGGTTTGGTTTTTTTCTCTGTCACCTCCTTCCTTGCTGCTCTTCCTCCCTTTACCTGATGTCTTTCCCCATCATTTTATCCACTCAAGGGGAGAAATGACAGACAAACCAAATCCTTCCCAAGGCAACAACACAGACGAGATGATCCAACTGACTCCAGATACTTAATTTCAGCTGTGTATAAATGGCACAGAAATATTTTATCATTTTATGCAGCTTGTCTGACCTGTGCTGTTTCCCCATGTGATCCAGATTTTTTAAAACTGGTGATCTTTGCTTTCCAAAAGAGAGAAATGCCTTACCAAAAAAGAGCAAATGCTGTCACTTGACCTTTTCAGCCTTTGGATTCTCAGTGTATCTGAGTTGGCCAGACAGGTCTGGGGAAGAAAAGAATTAACAGCAGATGGATTTATGAAAAGAGCTTGGTGGCAGATGGTGCCTACAGACATTTGCTGACATGTCCTCGTCTTAATGGGTGTGGTTTTCCCCTTTTAGCAGCACTGATAGCACATTCATAGTTGTGTGTGTGTGCATTATAAATCTATGCTGGCATTATTGTCAGCAGAAGAAGAAACTTGGGGGCCTCTAATAGTTAGAGTTCATCTTTGCTTGTGGCTTAATCCAATGGCAGTCGATGTCAGTAGGGATCTTTCCAGTCTCCTTCAAGCAGTTTGATCAAGTCCATAAATTCTTGACTCACTGTTTTTCTGAAATCAGTTCATCTTCAATGTGTGGGATTTATTTCTTCTGATAATCATTGTCATGTATGCATTCAAAATAAACCCAGAGCCTTCTGGCTGTACCTGTATAATTGGAAACAATGTTGTAATTTTTAATGTTCATTAGTTGCATCATTTTTTGAAAAGATGTGTGGGGTGGACTTAACCAAAACCCAAAGCATTCTTAGCATTAAGCGTATGAGCAGGCTTAGAGAATCCAGCTTGCCTGCAGCTAGGTAAGCAGTGTGTTAAGCGCGCTGTTGGATCTGCTGACCCCTAACACAAACTCAACATGCAGACCCAGGCTTTGCTGTGGAAAAACGTGTATGTTACAGACTGCTGTGGAAGCTGCCTTCTGGTTCAGAAACACTGTCCTAAATCCTAAATTTGGATTTACTTGACATTATGATCTCTTGCTTCTCCTTTGAAATCTTTCCCTATATGCGTAACTTAGGATTCGTTCACAGAGAACTGGTGCTTGACAGAAACCAGGTCTTCAGTCAATCTGTTTACCCATATTAGGGTCACAGAGAGAGATGAATAACTGGTGCACTTCTTTGCTAGAGGCCTCAGAGAGAATGTCCACAACAGAGGCGATAGCAGCATGGAGAGAGAGGGGATCGGGTTGATTTGTTGTATTTCAGTGCATCCATCTCAGCAATTCCTGTCAGCAAGGTTTGCCCTACAAATACCGCTTAAGCTGCCCTAACCCTCTCTCACAAGCTGAAAATCCGCTGTCTGAAATCTTTCTTTAGAGCGATTGATACTTCCCTGACTTAGCAGAAGTAAACCTGCCCAGTGACATACTTTGTCCTAGACTGAATCCTGGTTTTGCCTAATCATTCTTTACTCGCTTTCAGTCTCTCCTTCTCGATCTCGTGAATTTTTCAGAGGCTGTAAAGAAGGATTGTCTTCTTGAGTCAAAGGAGAAAGATGAATTAAAAATGAGGAGCAAGTGTAGTTAGGTTATAATAGGCCAAGTTACTGCCTTGGGTTTTGGTTTGTACAGAAATGTGGATGGCTTTGAAAAAAGAATATTTAGCTGGAGACGGGCTGGAGAAACCCCCTTGAATCTACAGATCTCTGAACCCTAGTGTTGCACAGCGATGATGTGATCTCTGCCTGTATGAAATATCTGAGCTAAAATGTTGTTTTAACGGAAGTCAAGAGCAAATCAGGGCAGAATGTTGCTCAGGATAAAATTGTCATTCCCAGACTGACAAGAAGGTTAGGTGTTAGGGTTTTGCCTTTCAGTTACTTACAGGACGTTGCACTGCTGACTGTACATTTAAACACTGTGATCCAGGGATGGATCCTGTTGCAAGAATATTATTTTTTTTTTCCTAATACTAGAACAGTCTCATAATTCTGAGTTTCATCGAGAGGGGTGTTTCCTTCTACATCTCATGAAGTTTCGTGTCTTTAGGACTGCATTGATTCATTGGAAGTAATTTTCTCACTGAGAAATCCAAACAGATGAAGGGATTGGAAGATCTGTACGATGAGTCAAACTTTTGGACAAAGTGGAGTAAGAATGTAGTGGAAAAGATGTGGGCTTTTTATTCTTTAAAAGCAAGTTAGGGAGGGAACAAACATGAGAAGTATATTGAGGAAAAAAGTAGTAAGTGGTGCAGTTCCAATGATACTGAAATCTGAATGGTATTAAATCCAAACACACTTTGATCTAACATAGCAGTGGAGTTTGGAATTGAGGCAGCTGAAATTGCATGAAAAATCAGTATCTGGCAAACGCGCAGCTCAGCTTTTTGGGGGGGGACTGAAGTCTGGGACTCGACAGACCTGAATTTGGCTGGTTCGTCCAGTGTCCTGCTGGACCTGAGAGAGTAATTTGGGGGGCACTCGCATCACTTATTTTTGAGGACCCTCAACTGGCGATAGGGAGCTTTCTCTGCAACTCACCGCCTCTGCGAAAGGAGTGGAGTTCGAATTGCTTCTGGAGCCGCCCATCATTCCTTTCACTGACTGTGCTATGTTAGACTTGCCTCCTAATTTTGGCGCCTTATGTCTCTAAAGTTAGGGCTTGTGACTACCCTTCCACCAATGCTTCAGTTTTTGTACTCGGATAATGGAGATAATGAGGCTGGCCTTGTTTATGAAAAGAGCCGAGATTCACAATTCAGAATGTTTCTATATGTGAGCTAGATATAATTAATTTCTTTCTGTCGTTACATGCGAAATTCCGTAACAGATGGACTAGTATCATTTGGCAAATAATTCATCTGACATTTCCCTCATCAATCATTAAACAATTGGTACGCTTCTTCATTGTGCACTCAGCTTTAAATCCAGTTTTGTTCGATGTTCCACAGCACGCTGATGGCATTGGTCTAGAGCCATTGAAACCAGTGAGGAGGCCGACTGGCTCGAACAGGCTGTGAATCAGGCCGCGTATTTTTATACCAGATGATCTCAAAAGGTAGCGTCGTAATTAGTGAATGGGCAAAGTCTAGATTCATTAGAAGTGAGCAGGGTCTTACATTGTAATGTGTTTCTCTGGGTGTCCCTCTGCATGAGGCATAGACACCAGTAGAACGGGAGTAGTATTTTACACCGGTGGTAGGAGCCTGTGTTTGAGGGTGTGTGCCTGCGTACGACAGCAGTAGATTTGTGCAGGTGTACAGGATCACGATCTTACTACTGAAGTCCACTTAAACCTCCCATTCCCTTCCCTGTCCTTTGGTGGTTGAGTGCTGACAATTTCTGACGTTGTGGAGAAGTTCCGTGATATTCAGTAGTTTTCTTAATGTCCAAGCTACTTGATGTGTATTAACATCCCCCTGCCCCAAGACAGTGATTTTTTTCTGTGTAATTGTAGGACAAAAGTTTGAAAAAGCTGACCTAAATGGATCCTACCGGCTCATTAAACAGTGGCAAACGATAAATCTTTTTTTTTAACGGTCTCTTGAATTTTTAAGTCTTGGAGTTGGTAATGCCCATGCTGTAGATGTATGGAAATGGATATTTCAAAACTGGGTCCTAACTTTAAGAGGGGTGATTTGGATAAATGATTTCCCTTTTCTTCCACCTTTTAATTAAAACTACTGTGGCATGGACTGCGTACTTCAACAGATTTCTTTTAATAAATTGCATTAGGTGCTATTAGCTTTCAGGGTATTACTCCAGATTAACTCTCTCCTTTCTAGGATTTCCTCAACTCGTTGTTATATCATTCGTAATGAAAATAGCCAGCTTTCTTTTCCTCCGTCCCCTCCCTTTATTGCATCAGTATGCATTGCAAAGCCAGTGGCTTGTACATCCTAAGCTAAGATAATGAGACCAATATTAATTCCACTACAGCTGCTACAGGCATGTAAATGAACCTTTCATGTGTCCAGTAAAGCAGCTCTGAGACTTGCAAAGAACACCCGGGCTAAGCAGTGTGAACAGTCGGGGAGGTGGCAGAGGTGAGGGTGAGAGAAGAGGGTATGCTAAAAACGGCTGAAATTCGAATGTCCTGAATTAATATTTCCTGCTAGAATCAATGCTGTTATTATCCACTGCATTAATTACTGCAAGGACATTTTTTCCTGTTTGTCCCTAGTGATTGGCCTGTAGCAATCAGTGTCCTTTTAGCACTAAAAAGGACCCTGCGTGAACCCCCCGTACAATTTTCTTAGCGTGTTAGCTTCAGTCTCTGCTAGGGGCCGTGTCTTCTAGGCTGCGTCCACAGGGCGTAAGGCAGGTTAGGGCAGGCTGGTTTGTCTAAAAGCAGTGGAGCGGTAGCAGGGCAGTGCATGGGCTAATTAGCTCTGCCTCTCAGCAAAGCTAATTAATCCAGGCACACTGTTGTGTTGACACGACTCTGACTTGACTCAGGCAGGAATTAGTTTGTGGCTCATGTGGCTCAGATGCCTCTGCTGTCGGTTTTTTGTGCATGGGTCAACCGTGCCCTAAGAAAACTTACGCACTAGCAGTTGGATAGGGTGGGAAGAAGACGTTGACCCTCGACCGTGTATTATCCCTTGTAATGCGTTTATATTTTACCAACGAAAAGTGCTTCCCAGAGCTCTAGAAAGTTTTTTGTTTTTTTTTTTAAATGTGGGATTTCTTCCGTGTAATGGTGCAATAAGGAATTGGCCGTGGTGTAACCACAGGAGACTGAATAACTCTGCATTATTGTAGAAAGCCAGACCCATTCAGTACATAGCTGGTAGTTCTGCTTTTCAAACGGGCATACTTCCAGTCCTCTTGAGTGGCTGCGATGGGGTTTAACCACATGTTACAGGTAAGCATATTTTAAACGCTTTGCTGGATTGAGGCCGAAGTGAAAGCGATATGCAGAACCTTTTGACAAACATCTGATTTCTCTGAACTCAAGTGGTCCATTACTACAGGTTTGAAATCTCCAAGGAGGCGAACAATGTGTGTTGAGTAAATTACAGCCTGATCTGATTATTGTAATGTATTCAGTTCGCTGTGTGGTGACTCAGAGGTGCCTGTGCAGGATGTCGCTTTCCTCTAAGTTTTGTGCTAGTGGCAGCAGCAAGGAGATGAACTTGGGTATGTTTTTATCAGTATCTCCTCAAATAAAAAGCCCATTCAGAATGCAGATATCCAGGTTTAATATAGTTAAGCCAGAAATAAGCAGGGACTTATCTGGCAGGCACTCCTAATCTTTGATGGAGTTTGGAATTCAGATACCTGTTTTCTTCAGCTCCCTCTCTGGTAGCTGTTGGGATGATACAGCTGTTTGGTGGGCTCAACTGGTTATTAATCCTTTAGGAAACTGTTTTAATGGAATAGCATAGGGATGCAAGGTACAGCCTTGGAGTTTTGGGGGATCGATCTGAGACTGTGAAGTTGAAAGTTCAAAAGGCATTCTTCATCATTACTGTTGGAAAATAGAAGAGTTGAAGCAACTTCTACCAGAACAGTACAATTTGGAGATAATATGGAGCACGTCATGGAGGATGTTCCAATTTTCCAAGGCTCCAAACTAGGGGGGACTTCATGTCTCATCCAACCGGTTATTCCTCGGTTGAACTTCCCTTTGTTCCTGCATCCTCCGTAGTCCAAGATGTATGCTGTCATTTTACGTGTTCAGGGGGATGCTTGGAGCCAGGAAACCGTGGAAATGGCTGGTGCTGTGAAGGCCACCTGTGTCGTCACGTTTACCTTCTGAAGGCCAGGCAGAGGAGGGACCCAGATGCTGGTGGCCTGTGCTTGGGATCAGTTTTTCAGCTGTGTCCTGCGTTCAGCCAGGACAGGGTTAATTTTCACCGGACTCCAGGAAGGGGCACAGCCGGGGGGTGGGCGCTGACCCCACCTGGCCAAACAGAGCCGGGTATTCCATACCCTGTGCCGTCACGCTGGGTTCCAGTGGGGGGGGGGCGGCGCGGCAGGAGCTCTCTCGCGGCTCGGGAGCGTGCGGCGCCGGTGCGGTCCGAGAGAGCGGGTCTGTTTTTGTTGTGTTTTCT
>Ga0065711_1026461_pt1 | contig 69535 bp, 45 predicted proteins | sample Hoacrofraction12_FD_59098 | JGI IMG/M metagenome (GOLD analysis project Ga0065711, IMG submission 59098) | Hoatzin crop microbial communities from Cojedes, Venezuela - Epithelial fraction 12 v2 (version 2) | ecosystem: Host-associated > Birds > Digestive system > Esophagus > Crop | place... | reverse complement strand
CTCCCCTCCCCCCCTCCCCCCCGCCATGTTCTAGTTGCAGTATGTCATGCTTGGCACTTTAGTCAGTCCAGTTCCCTCCCTTTCCAGTCTCCATCTGTATCCTTCAGGTTGTTTCCTGGATGGGTCTCCCCAAATTAGTTTCCTGTCCTTCTATATGTTCTTAGTTGATATCGTCTCTCTGACTCTTCAAACAATCTCAGTTTTCTCAGTCCCTGCTTTCCTTCGTGATATAAGAATGGATCATTTTGCCTAGTAATTTAAAACCCTTCCACATTATCCCTCTTTCCATCCTTGGACACTGCCAGCCCAGCAATGTTTAGACAAACTCTGCCCATCTTTTATTTTTTAAACTTGAAATATCTCAGTCCTTGGAGCCAAGCATTTCAAATGATGAATTTTCATGGAAGCACAATCTCCACTGCATTAGTGTGAAACAGATTTTATTTGAGGTATAAACATGTTTTCTGAAGGTGTTTATTGTTAGACACACATAGAATCAGCATAGGACTTTTCGGTGCTATTGTAAGCAGGTAAACTTGAGTTTTTAATACAGTGTTATTCTGCTTAGGTAACTGTGCTAGTGCTTTCTGTGCACTCAGTTTTTTCTGCTGTAGAGTCACTGCTGCTGCACTGGAAATCCATTTATTATACAGATAAAAGAGTGATCTTTGTCTGGAGATAACATAGTGTCATTTTAGCTTGAAACCCTTGAAATTTGTCTTTGTTTCTGATGGGTTATGAGCATCTCATTAGCAAGCCCATGAATCCCTCAGTTTTCTCTTGAAACTAACTATCTGAGCTCTCATCTCTGCCAGAGCATAGATTTCTTCCTTTCCCTTATTTTTGAAAGCTGTGTTGGTGCCAAGGCAGTTATAGGTCAATTGAGTTATTGTTGATTCTAATTGGCACTCTAACAAGCTATTAAATCAATTTACCTACAGATGAATGTCACTCAAAAAAAAAAGGTGCGAACTCCTTTTTTGTCTTTGAGAACTTCAAAAAAACCTATTTCCACTGATGAGTATGAGGGAAAGGCCAGCCCGCAGGGAAGTGGCTAGTAAGAGCACAAGGTTTCACCCCTAAATGTTTATGCCACGAGGTCTATGGCTGAACAAGGTCCAGGCTGTTCCTGTGTGCAGAGGGATGAGACTATTTCCAGAACTTAAGGCCAAGAGGAATAATAAAGAAAATGACCAAGTGGGACAAATGCTCTTCTGTCCCTTCAGAGGGGATGGGTTTATGTCCCTGTGGAGAGACCTATGTCCTCTTCTCCTCCTGTATTGATTCTCAGTGTCCCACATGCGTTCCTGTGATTGCTGATGCAGGTGTGGTAGGCACAACCATCTTTCAAATCAGGCAGCACCTGGCTGGTGACATCACTACCTTTTTGGTGTCCAGTGACCTATAACTTGAAGAGATTTACTTGCCCTGTGTTGCAGAAGAGTCAGATTTATTATGGTGAATAGAGTTGATTTAAGTTCTGTTCTGAGACATTTAGAAAACATCTTCTTTTGGCAGCGATACAGTGCTCATTCCCACATTATCTCAGCATTTCTTAGTGAGATGGTTATAAAACAGTGGCTTTTCAGCCTACAGGTCAGGACAAGGTTTCTTGACCAAGTGGCACTGCATGTTCTTCCTGCAGGCTCCAAATCAAAGCTGCTTTATATATGACAAGCAGTCAGAATTGCTCAGGTGTTCTTTCTTATGTGGGACATTTTTTAGGTGAAGCACAAGGCAGATGAGAACACAGCTTGGCTCTGTGCAGCTCTACAGTGCTGACAGCACTAAACCCAGGGTTTTGTCAGCAGACAAAGCAGTTAGGACTCCAAAAACACAGAATGGAGAGCATATGTGTGCTGGGCTAACAAGGTGCTATTATGGAGACCTTTTTCTGCCCCTTTTCCGTATTGAATGGTTTGCTACCTGGGAAGTCCCTTGACGAATTGAAATTATTCATTCCATGCAGTATATTCACAGTGGCTGACATCAAATATGGTCACTCCATGCCTAGTATTAGCACCAGACTAGTGAAACCAGGCTGTTAACTCCTGAAGAGACACTGCCTGCAGCAGGGGAAGACAGTGCCTGTAAGCGCAAAGCAGATGAGCATCCAAAGGGGAATTCCAAGGTCAGCTTGAGGGCCCACCACTTGGCCATTATAGGGGCACGATTGCTTCCCCAGTGATGTGCAAAAGCTAATCTTATTTGTGGTGACTCGTCCAAATGTGTTAATTAAGGATTTAAATCTCTGCCTCTTTGGATGGAGAGGTTGTCTGTGTTTATGCATCTATTGTTAAAGAGCTTAGAGGCAGGAGAAGTGCTGCAGGTTGCCAGCTGACTCTAGTTAGCAGCTGAAATTCCTTTTTTTTTTTTCTTCTCACAGCTATGCTCAGGGTTCTTGTGACTGCTGGGAAATCAGTAGTTGTACACTGAGTAAATCCTCATCCCTGTACACAGCTTCAATGAGACTGTATGCAGGGGAACTCTGATGGCATTCAGTTGTCCTGGTCAGAGCTGCTGAGTGCTGCTACAGTCTGGTGCTCAGTTCCACCTTCTGCATGTTTGGGGGAAGGAAAACCCAGTGAAGTGCATTTAGATTTGCCTGGATGTGGGAAAGAAATGTTTTGCAAAGTTATCAGCGCTCTGAAGCTTGTGGGGCAGATAACAGCCGCATTCCAAAGACGCGGGGACTCCACGTTCGTAAGTCCCTTCCAGCCGTTTCTTCACACATGATTTCAGGGCAAGGTGCTAACTCATCACAGCACTAACATTGCTACCCAGTGCAATGTCTCATCCGCAAAGAGTTGTGTGTGCGCGTGTGTTTGTGCGTGTCCCTGGGGGATGGGAGGAAGTGAAGGCCCCTAATTATCCAACCCTGCTCTGTGTGTTCTCTCACCTGTCCCCCTTTGTGACTAGGCTGGATGGATGGCGCAGAGCACAGGGGTGTGGGCTGAGTGAGCACAGTGACATCTTGGCTCTCTGCAGAGAACCAGAAGTTGCATTAGGCATAGTGAAGCAGTGCAAAGGTGACGTTTACTGGCAGTGTCGGTGTTTGGACTAGCTCTCCCAACAGTCAAAATGATAACAGAAATGATAATGATGACTGACTCTATGCAGCTTTTTTAACAATATCAAACCTGCTTTCATTAAGCACAAATTCTTGATGCTTGATCTTTTCCCCTTTGCTTTAATGTACTAATGTGTGCAGAAGTTCTATTTCTATTAATAACAAGAGGAATATTTTTTTCCATCTCTGGTTTTATGTGAATTGTGGGGAGGGCAGGAGAAAGGACCAGTCTAGACGACAGATCATGGTCTGTTCTCCTTGATACCTGTCCAAACCATTTGTATCTTTCTTCTATGCTCATTTAGCTGCAGATACACTTTGAATCATAAGCAATATATAATGGATAGAAGGACAAACTGGAAGGCGGGTCAGACATCTGGTTTTGATCCTGTGAGCCATCCTCAACAAAATACTCTGTGCCTTGATTTCTCCAACTTTGAAAAAAGGGTGGGGTGACTGCCGGGGACCATGGAAGATACTAGAGAACTCTAAAATATTTTAGCGTAATAGAAGATACCAGAGCAGATGTCAGCAAGGGTGTGGTTAATATCTACAAAGCAGTTTCATGAGAATTTCTGCATGATTATCCTGTTCTGTGTACTGCTGTAGATTTGGTTACATTTCTTGTCCGTCTTTTGTTAGGACCACAAAAATGCGTAGATCCATGTACTGTTAGGTGGTTTCTGAATAATTGGTTCCTTTGTCTTAATAAGGAAACTGGTTACCAACACCTGTACAGTTCCATGTATGGTGCTATATTGTGTGGCACATTTAGAACTAGGATGGAATAAGATAGAGAAAAAGCCTTGGACAGCAAGGAAGACAAGATGAATTTTACCTTTTGTGTCCATAAATGAGAATTGTGCAGCCCCAGCATGGGGCGTGGAGATGCTCTATAAAAAAATGTTCCATCTTTTCCTCACCGGCCATGTGTATTGCAAGATGTGCTACCCTTTTTCTTTGGGAATATGCGACTTCTTGACTCCTGGATAAAAGGTCTGGCACAGGAGCTGGCAAGATGTATGCCATTTTCTGTGGTGTGGCAGCTTTAGAAAACATCCTCTAAGCTCACTGACTGCTGAATCTTGTGCATAATCTGTTGTGACCCTTGGCTTTAGTGCAAACACAAGTGTGCTTCAGATCCTGCCAGCCATGGTTAAGGTGGTATGCTGTAGTGAGAGAGCAACTAGGCTTGTTCCACAGTTGGGAACTGGAACAAATGCTTGGGTTGAAGATATACTTAAATCAAACTCCAGATTTGGCAATGACTGGTGGCTCAACCCGGAGTGCATTTGGAAATTTTCTGGTCCTCAGTTTTCCAAAACACCACATGTAAAGTTACATTCTCTGGAGCTTCTCTCAGTGTATTCCTGTTATGACTGTGCTCCTCTGGTGTCTCTTTGCACCACAGGCACTTCTCTCTCATCTACTCCTGATCCATCACCCCCATGGGGTGAATTCCTCTGGCTTCTTGTTGTCTGCGTCCAGTGATCAGAAATTGGGCCAAAGTATAGAATTCCAAACAAGGGCAGCTCTGCTGCTAGTGCGCTCCTTTTGCAGCACGAACAAGAGTTTAGGCTAACAGTGGCAGAGGTGGGTATGGCCTAGGGCTCCTGCTTTTGAATAGAGGATCTGGAAGCCTCATCTGTAAGTAAATTCACACAGCAAAGTCTGCACTGCAGACAAAAAAAGATTTGCCTTGACATCATCTTGCCCTGCTCTGAGATCTACAGTCATTCAGGAGAGCAATTCACAGCTCCCAGCCTCTCTAGCTCAGTAGAATTAAGGCTAAGCTTCATCATGAGCTAATGCAAGCTGTTCCCACCCCAAATAATTGGCTGCTGGATGGCTTTGTGTCTGTCTAAGCATTACTGCATGTGGGTGGATGTGTTATGTGTGTGTGAATGAGTCTGCTTTGGAAATTAATACATAACATTGGGGGTGCATCTCATAATACAGTACCTCATGAGTGATGTGGATGTGAGAAGCGTAAAACAGGGCTGAGCGTGTCAAACATCTGTACGAAGATCACTCTCCCTGGTACCACAGGATGGTGATTCCCATGTACAGACCACCACTACCTCTTTTTTGCTCTTCCTCCTACCCTGAAACACCTCAGATGTCTTTCCAGTCCTCTGTTTCCCATAGCCAAAATTTAAAAGCAGGAAAAAAAAAAAGCAGTGAAATTTCTCAAAAGCTGAGTCCCCCAGTCAGCACAACCCTCTTTGCAGGGCAGAGCACCCCGTGGTGAATAGGAAATGACAGAGGTGTTGGCTTGTCCATAGAGATGAAAGACAATGCCTATCCATGAGCATAGGTGTTGGAGACATTGATGTATAGAAGTCATGTGTGACTTGGGGAGTTCGGAGATGTAACCCCTCTGGGACTTGGCAGCTGTTATAGGGTATTATTTTCACAAGGCTGAGCTGTTTTTAAACACTTCTTCTAGTGTAATCATCGCACACACGTTTTCTCAGTAAGGGCAGGCCATCAGCATTTCTTTCCAGTCTTCTTAGATAAGATGTAGAGAGACAAGCTGTGAAAGAGCTGAACAAGATGCCTTGACGTTAGTCATTCGCATTTCCTCAGCATGGCCCACGAAGAAGCCTTAGGCCTTGCTTTCTGTACACATCCTTGTGGCTGAGTTTTTTTCAGGGAAAGAGCACCTCTTTCAAGTAAGGACAGGTATGTGGAAACTTGTGCCTGCCCCAAACTTGGATACTAAGATCTGCAGTCCAGTTAGGGAAAAAGACATCTGGCTGGCTATACCTCCAGCTGTAGTGGTTCAAGGTGGAGCATAACTTTCCTACAGCTGGTCACACCTCTTCGAAAACTTGCTTTTCAAAGGAAAATATGTATGGTCCTGGTTAGCTCAGAAAGTGAAAGGGAGGATATTCCAAATAAAGTAGTGTTGTACTAATATAAACTAGCCTGATCATTCAAAATCCATGGCTGTTGACAGAGCAGACTACTAGCCTTTATAGCCAGCCACATAGCACTGAGACTAATTTTAGTACGGTTTAAATGATGTGCTTCAGCTTAATTCATACCCTGCCCTGAGGCAGCAGTTGTATGTTGTTCTGCTGTGAACCGTGTAACTGCTGCATTTCACCTCAGCATTAGCCTTGCTACAGTGTTGGGTAAAATTATTTCTCCACACACTAGGGTTCTTGTGGGTGCAGAAGGATAGATCATCACTTCTTTGAAATTATCTTTTATCCGTAGATGTATGGAGCCGAATTTCTTAGCAAGAATCCATTGCAGCTAGTGGGGATGACAATGGGAATCAGTTTTACTCCTTGGAGCTACTTCTGGCCTGTCTCTTGTATACGTACTTCTGAGGCACATGTGGGCACTGTGTCTAGCACTGTCTAAGACCTGCTAATACAGTGCTACAGTGAGAGATTCCAGATTATATTCACATTTTGATGTTTGTGGAAAGGATCTTCAAAGCAGGATTTAGCGAGGCTAGCTTTCTGTTGCTACAGTGGAAGTATTTTAGAGCGCTGAATTTTCTGCTCTTCACCCACAACATAGCTATTTCTGATTCAACAATGTCTTTCATAAGGGAGATCCCTAATTTACAATCTGGAATATCTAATGGGCTAAAATGTTTTTGGATATACTTGAGGGAAGAGCTAATCTGCTATCTGCTTTTCCTGGACTCCAGTGAAGGACCTTCTGCTCTTCCCCACTGAAACCAGGAAGTGCTGAGGGTGTTGGCTCGAGTGGCTTGCAGAGCTTTCTTCCAGGTACCCTCATCACTGAACCATCTTTATACTTCTCTTTCTCAGCCTTCCTGTGAGCTATTGAGTGCCAGCCAGTTGGACTGAGTCATATCACATATATTTCTGGTGGGATGAATTTGAGAGAACACAGGGGAAAGCCCTAGCTTTTGCCTTACTACTAAGCTTACTTAAACAGAAGGACTAGATTAACTAAAAAGAAGAAAAACATAGAAATCTTGTAATCAAGCATTACTGAAGTGCGCAAGTTCTCGGCTAATTTACATAATATGCTAGCGCATCCCTGCTCCTGCTGAAATCAAAGGATAAGTCAGTGCCTGCTACAGTGGCCTTGAATGTGTGTCCTGTATGTGTAGAAGTAAAATCTACAAGTATATGTCATGTTTTAGAGAAGAAGGCCTTTGAGAGTGCATGATTTTGTTGCTTCTTGGAAAACCTGGAATTCGTTGAGACATTGCTGCCATCCTGGGTACCCAAAACAGGGCAGGGAACAGACTTGCCTCTAGGCACCACAAGCAAAGGATAAGACATGTCCTTTCTTTTAAGACACAAAATTTAAAAGTCTGGAATAGTCTTTTGTGCCTGTAACTTTCAGTGCCCAGAGCATGTTTAGGTTCTTTCAGGGTTTCTTCTTCCAGACTTGGGACCAGGAGTACCTCTCTCTAGAGTGGTGAAAGGGCTGTGGCATCCACAAAGTGCCGTTGCCCATCTTGCAGTTGCATGTACTTCTCTGGGCTTCAGACGCGAATAGACCCTGTCCTCACCAAAAGAGGAAAAGAAAATAGAAAGAGCTCTGTGATGAGCTTCTGCCTTGAAGTAAGGGGATTTAAAATTTAAAACAGGTAGATTTAAAATACACACACCTTATTTAGTGGAATCTGCACCTTGAATAGGCAGAACTGTGCTTGAATAACACTGCCTTGGAATAGATACCTGTCCCACTATCCTTTTGGTAATGGTTTACTGTGTCAACAAAACTACTTGCATGTTTCATTTATACCTGAAGTCTGTGGTAATTATATTGGTCATATGTCCAGAAATCTTTAAAGAGATTGTTAGTTCACATTCACTTTGTAGCATACCCAAGCCCTGATGCTGAAGTGCAAATACAGGGGTTTTTTTTCACTGTTTATTGAGTTTTCGCAACTATCGTATCTGCACCGTCCCAGCTGTTTGTAAAAATAGCTTTGTAATATTTCTGTGAAATAGCAAGGATATATACTCCTATTTTATGTCTGGAAAACTAATATACAGATAAACTACATTATTTTCTAGCAGGTTGCTCACAGAACCTGAATTTGAGTTGTGTAGACAGTGCAAGTAGTTCCTCAGTGACGGGACTGTCCTACCCTTTTCTGTAGTGTCCCTCTAGGTAGGATGGAAACTGGCAGGCTGGAGCCTCCTTGTTAAGTATTGATGGAAAATGGGTTGCATCAATCTGAATATATTTCTGAAACAACTTGTTTCTGGCAGGTTGTTCATTCTAAAAATATATTTATTTCTAATTGCTGAGCAGAATGCTTAATGAATTCTTCCTTCCCAAGAACAATTAATCAAAGAAATGATTTAGGGCTGGCATTTGCTCCCCCAGGGCTCAATGGCTGTGTTCCATTGACTTAAATAGAGCAGATCAAGTCCAGCCCATACTGGAAAAGATTTATCTAAGTATTTTTTAATGGTGCCTATCACTATTTGTCTGGATGTCTCTGGCAGAAATGTTTTGTATGTATTGGAGGAGCAGCACTGGGCATTGTAGTAGAGTTACAGCAAGCTGCTGTGTTTTGCAACTAGTGTTTTCCTGTTTTGTGTATTTTTAAAGGAGAGGTACTATGCAAACTCCCATTGATTGCAATGGGGATTCTGAATGGTGAGGAAGGAAGGGTCTGCAGTTACAACTTTCTCCAGAAGGTTGCTTGACTGGAAAAATCTGCTTGAGAGGGCTGTGTGGGTCACCAAGACCCTGCAACATGGATTAGAACTTTGATAAAGGAGAATCCCCACCACACAACAAAGATGTGCCCTTGCTACAAAAGTTAAAAGTCAGAAATTTGCAGTGTGTCCTGGAAAAGGGGGGAGAGACCCATCAACATCCTGCACCTTGATGAAAGGCAGGAATGTGCTAAGTGAAAATGTGCAGATCCCCTAGCACCTGCTTCCTTTACAGGAGTGTTATGTAGTGTGCTTCATGCCACACAGGAGGGTGAAAAGCCAAAATGGCTCCTACCATTCTGACATGAGGGGAGACCCAAATCTGGCCATTGAATTTTTGATATTCTGTATAATTGATGATTCAAAGCATCCTCTCTGGTGAAGAGTGTGTCTGACTATCATTTCTAGAGGCGAATATATTTTAAATGTCCAGCTTCTCAGTTTTCCATTCTCCTATCTCAGAGCATTCACCAAGTCCTCCTCAATTTTTCCGAAGTCTCCTGCTTCACTTAAGCGTCTGTTGGGTTTTCTGATTTCAGTCACTTCAATGCAGAAATGTTTGTGGGGACAGCAAATAACAGTTTCTCAGAAACTGGAAAGGGCTTTAGAGTGCAGTGGCTCCTTGCATAAGAAACTGCCTTTCTGCAGAGTTGAAGTGCTAAGCTGTAAGCTGAGTTGAGTGCCCTTAAGATGCTCGAGTGGATGTCAGGATTCCTGGCCTCTTCTCCTGTCTTCTGTGGACCTGCATGTGAGTGAGGCACTTAGGAAGTGACTGCCTTTCTGTGCCTCAGTTTCCCCAGCTGGCAGATGCTGATGGTGAGACTCAGCCACCTGCCTTAAAGTGCTTTGAGGTGAAAAGGGAAAAATGTGTTGTGAGCTACATACTGTTTCAGTATATGCAGTAATTAATTTAGCATCCGATGTTTGGAGGGTATAGAGGATTCACGTGGATGCCTTAGATAAGCATAGCCTTAGCACAGTATGTTTCTTCTGAGACCTAAAATAATCAGCGGCAATTGGACTTTTTTTTTCCTTAACTGCTGCATTTTTAGAAGGTGATTCATCTCTTGTCTGGGGTCTTGGGTACCTGAATAGCCCCAAGATCCCAGCAACACTAGTCTTTTTGAGGATTCGTTGTGCTCCAATCCAAGCTGAATAACTCAATGCAAACAAGAGTCTGATGTTAGCAGCAGGAGAGTTGGGGAGGAAAAATATTTTCTGCTTTTGAAACTGAAACACACATAGTCACTACCTCATTATCATTTTAGATATCTTACTTCCCTCCACCCCCATCTTCTCTTTGCCACAGAAAGAGGCTTATGGCTGGCACTTCGTGCTGAAGCTTGTCAGAAACAGTGACGCCAGCATTAACATTTTCCACCAGGGCTGAAAGTTATGATGTAAATCAGTGTTCTGCTGTTGATTCTCATGGAATAATACTGATTGATGGTAGCCGAAGTTTGGAAACAGTACAAAATACATACTCCATCCATCCCAGTCCACAGAATCACAGAATGTTCGGGGTTGGAAGGGACCTCGGTGGGTCACCCAGTCCAACCCCCCTGCCAAAGCAGGGTCACCTGGAGCAGGCTGCACAGGACCTTGTCCAGGCAGGTCCTGAATATCTCCAGAGATGGAGACTCCATAACCTCTCTGGGCAGTCCGTGGTTCTTACACATTTCTCGTTTGATGTTTCATCAACTAACACTTGAAACCATACCTCTGTTCACAGAGTAGGCAGAAAATTTGCACTAGAGTTGGCATCCCTGTTTGGCAAGTTGTTTTTAACCCAGAAGGAGTACCTGTTAAAGAAAACATATGATTTGGGAGTGAGCTCTTCCTTCCATGTATTCTTACGCCTGTGCTGCGTAACCGCTAGGTCTATGGTTAAGTGTTCTTGTCAGGGATGAAAGCTACATGCAGGGAGCATGTTCTGTCACTGGCTTTCCTCTCCTCAGTGAGCATGTGGTTTAGGAAGTTTTGAGCCTTCAGAGTAACACAGCTTTGAATATGATCATTCAAGCAGATCACTAAAAAGCCCCAAACTACTTTTTATTGCCTCTCTCTGGCAGCTTTTTGGATTCCAAGCCTGCCATGAAGCAGGAAAGAGGTTTACCGTTTTCTCGCTGCCCCATGTGGCATATCTAGGGCTCACATAGAGTGGTAGGAATAAGCGTGCACAGGTGCTAAGTCTGGCAGATGCTGTTGCTTGTCTCAGACATGAATCCTGGTAACTCTAAAAGTTGAGGAGAGAATATGACAGAGCACGTGTGCCTTATCCTGCAAGCAGAGATGTATCTCGTAAATTGCTTCTCATTGAGTAAATTGCTTCATGTAGCTGAACAACAGCTGGATCAGGCTCAGGTTTGATCCATCCTCTGGCACAGGAGGCTCTTCCTCTGTTTTTTGGTCTTTCATCATAAACTGGATGTAAATCATTGAATCACAGAATGGTTTGGGTTGAAAGGGGCCTTATAGATCATCTAGTTCCAACCCCCCTGGCATGGGCAGGGACACCTTCCACTAGACCAGGCTGCTCAAAGCCCTATCCAGCTTGGCCCCAATGACCAGCTATTCAGCTAAACTACATACGTAGTTGTTTCTAAGGCTGCTTTAAGCCTGCTGCGGAGATGGTTATCCTGGTGGTGCATGGTTCGAAGGTTACAGTGGGTACCCTAGACCTGGGTCTCTAGGAGCCTCTATGAGAGCCTGGGAATGTCTTGTAAGAAGAGACCTGTTGCACCCCGCTTTGCTTTTAGGGTGCCTGGAGTTGTGATTCATATCAACACTAGGCTGTGGTACAGCAATACCTAGGAGGACCATTTTTAGCATCTTGGATGGCTAGAATTCTTTTTCTTAACCTGGCAGATGACTTAGCTATCTGCCGCATGCGTTTGTCACCTCTTTGTGGACTACTGCAGAGCATGAGGGCATAAATTTGTCAATCAAAGCGAAACAACAGCAAGCAGAAAGCAGAGCAATGTCCCCTCCACTGTCCCCTGCTTTCTAAACTATGATTCTTATCTAGTTATGTGACTCATGCTATCTCTCTGCCTCATTTTAGTGTTTAATTTTACTAAATTTGGGTTCCTAGCGGTGCAGCTGACATCCTCATCTCGTATAAACTCATAGTATGTCAAGAGAGCCATGTCAATACAAAATAGTTAAGAATGTAGCCTGTCATGCTTGTAACTTACCGGGAAATTGGTGGAAGATACCTGTTCCATCAGTTAGTGTTGTGTGTCCTCTGCCACTCTTGCAGTAGCATTTACTCTGAACTAATATACATACAGGCATATATCTGTATTATCCGTAGAGATATAAAGTCTGTACCTGCAGCACTGGATTCTGTAAGTGTGAGCTACCTTTAATACTCTGACAAGTAAGGGTGAAAGATCAGATGCAGAGAAGTAGACTTTGAAATCCCTACCTGTATGTCTCCAAGAAATTGGAGGCTGGGCACTCCGAAATAAGACACAGTCCCTTTCCTCCTTATACTCGGGTACAAATCAAACCCTTGCCCCAATATCGCTGCTTTTTGAGACAATTCAGACCTCACTAGTGCAGATCCACCTTTCTAACGAACTGCCCAAACAATTGAATTTGAGTCATGCTAGATGCTGGACATGGGACAGGGCCTGAGCTTCATAATGCCACAACTTATGCATGTCTTTAGGCTTTAGTCTTTCACATTCCACAGCATATTCAGGATGACTTGGAAGCTGCAGCCCTTATTGATCTATCCATTCTCTACAACAACAACATATGGCATGTTTCCATGGCAATAGGTCCCCCTAAAGGGGCTTCCTTCCTTTCCTCCGTTTATTGGTCTTTTTCATTATTAAATCATCAGAGATAAATGCACACAGAGATGGGTCAATGTCTGGATCAATGGACAGCAAACAAAGAGGAACTTTTCCATATTCATCCAAGTGAGATTTCAGAAGATCAAACAATGCAGAATTGCCAGGCCCTTAGCGTGTCAGTCTCATACATAATGTATTCTGGGAGCTCTATGAAATCAATACACACCTAACACCTTGAAAACCTTTGGGATTCAGCATGGGGGAGCGCAGAGGAGGGGGGAATCAAGAAATGTTTATGAGTGAATTAGGGTGGGATATGAAGAGAGGGTTAAGCTCTCTGGCCCGAGCTTTCTGCCATGAGTGCACTTCCAGTTAAATGCTACAGATAGATAGAACATTGTGCTTAATTCTTTAACTCTGGGAGGATGTGGTGTTGCAGGTCCTTCTGATGAAGTTTGATGAGACAGCCACAGAGTGGAACACATGTTATGCAGTGATGTGGCTATGTAGGAGGTAATCCCAGACCACCAGCAGCTGGTCTGCAATCTGGCTATACCTTCGCTCAACAGGGAGCCTGAAATGGTCCAACATACCATCGGGAGGGAGAGGAGTCCATCCGGACGAGTTAGAGCTTGGTTTGCCAGTGGTTGCACTGACCTGGTTTCCTTCTAGAGGAAACTTGTGCTTATAAATCTCCCACTGAATCTGTACCATGTTACCTTCCCAATGATGTCTCCAGCCACTGCTGCAATGAATTTCCACTGCAGAACAATTTGTATTTTTGATCATCTCAGTGGTGCAACAATAGCTGGCCTACATTCAGTGGGTAAATGTTCTTCCTTTGGGCCTTTGAAAAGAGAGGGAGTAAGTTTTCCCACAGGTAGTAACCACAAAAATTTCACGGCTTTTGCGGCTTGTTACAGGGTAATTCTCCATAAGCTATGAATAGCTGCGTCCAGGCAAGTGAGAAAATATTACTAATGCTGTTTTTAGTCAGAAATGGGATGTGTGCTCTATTGGCCTCCTTACTCCAAATTTAGAGCTGGAACAAATGAAGTCTCTTCTGGCTATCTCTGTTTCTGTGTGTGTTCCCCAAAGCGGGAGATGTAATCTTGTTTATTTTTACTTTCTGGGAAGACTGGGTTCTAAGTATACATTTAAGATATGGTTTAATTTGTTAGGAAGATATCTGCAGGCAGGAAGGCAACGGGAGTTGAGGAGAGTGGTCAATTGACTGCTTCTGCTTCATGCAGAATCTGCAATGATTTTTCTTATTCTTGGGACATGTTTATGTTTCAGCGTTACTGGAAATGAAGTGCAGGAGCATATTGTTTGTGTGTGATACAGTATGTCTGCAGACCAAGGACTAGGTGTCAGTGTTCCAGTACATTTGCATTTATCAAATGGCAGATTGCACATGAAACTCTTGAAAATGCTTATACAGTTTCTCTTAAGCACATTGCAGGGTTAGGTGGTAGACATTGATTTTACAGATTAGATGTCCAGAACTCTCATTATCTCAGGACACATGCAGGCCAGGCAGCAGCGCTGCAGCCTCCATGAACTTCTCTGTCCTGACATGCCTCAAACTGTAATGAAACAACCCCCAGCAAGGCTTGCTCAGTCTCCACGAAACTAAGCTTAGTGATACCACTTGCTGCGTAGTTCAGATACACCGTATGGCATTTGGGGGAAACTGAGTGAAAGATAGCACTATCTGGTAGTTAGAGTGCTGTTGGCCTAGCCAAGTCACTTAAATTCTATCACCAGCTTTCCTATCTGAGTGAAAGTTAAATGCACATAGGAGAAGGGGTGTCAGCAGCACTTTGGGACAAGGTTCCATTTTTTTTTTTTACATGCTTGGACAATAGCTCTCGCAATGTGGTTTTGGTTCATGACTGGTGCACTTCAGCGCAAAGATAGTACGTGGTGCTTGGGGTTTCTGAGGCAGGAAAATGAAACAGAATGAAGTTGTTCCAACAAAGTCGCAGAACATCAGGACTGTCTGCCTTGGCTGATTCAATAAGCCTGTTTTAAACTGACTAGATGGAGGCCACAGAAATGTCTCTATCTCAATAAATCTAGTTTTTGTGAAGGACAGTCTGTTCCTTGGTGGCTCCTCTAGCAGCTCCCACAGGCAATGGTGAGTGTCCCAGCTATCCAGAAGAGCTCCAGAGAGGAGGTTTCTCTGGAGGTCCTGGCATATGGTATGTTCTCGCTCCCTGCGGAGGCCAGAGCCCACAGAAGGCGAAGGCTTTGCCATTTCTCCTTAGCTAAAACTTGATGAAAAAGGCAACTCCTCTGGCAAAGAGCTCACATTGCATTTTGGAGCTTTTGACCAGAGCCAGTGGGAAGCGTAAGGTCCAAGACTCTTATAGTCAAAGCAATAAAAGGCTTGTCCACTGTGGGCTGCTGGGCACCACGAGGTGGGTGCCACAGGGCTGCAGCACCGCCATGGCGCTGTCGGTGGTCTGCTCTGACCGCACCGGAGGCCACGGTGTGCTAGCGGCAGGGGCGGTGCCAGCAGCTACCAAACTCCTGTGTTTATTGAGAGCATTGAGCTGGTTTGTGGTTCAGACACATTCCCTGGTAGATTACCTTCAACATAAGGTCTGTTTTACTAGTTCTCAGTTCTTTTGAATTCTCCTGTAAAAAGCTCCGTCACGCAAGTCTTCATCTCTTTAAGAAGCCTGACAGCAGAGTGGGTGTATTGTAGGTACTATCAGAGAACTAATAATTTAAACTAACTCATAATGTGTTGTGTGTTTGTAAGTTAAAGAAAGGGCATAATACTATGTTATAATTGGGTAAATGCATCAGTGCCTCAACCGTGTTGTTTGCAAATGGTCAAGTATTATAGCTGCAGTAAAAATAATCCTAAGTAATGTGTATATTTATATTCTTACACTGGAAGAGAACGGAAATTTCCTCTTTGCTGCTACTGATCAAATTACAGTATATAACATGACTGGAAACCTCCTCTGAAACTAGGCAACTGTATTTTCTGGATAGCAGTTCTACCTCTGATTAAGTTACTTAAATCTTTAGAATCTCATAGTCTATCTATTTGTAATATAGGGTGATAATACCTTCTTATTTTTATCTGTTGGGATTTAATTAATGTATGGATATTACTTCGAAAAATGCAGGGTGTTGATTACTGTTTAGTAATGTAGTGTTAGATTTAAAAACTGATGATAAAGAGGCAATGAAAAGCTAACATGCTACTTTGCTTGGACTGCAAATGCCATTTTAAAGTATTACATAAGCAATCACTTTCTTAATTCTCCACTAACCAAAATCCATGTAATTATGTTTTAAGGTAATAATACGAGCATATGTGTTAAACTCAAAACACGGTGTGGAATTCTACACTGTTTGGAGGGGGTTAGGTGGGCAATTATGTAGATTGGAGGTAATCTAAGTGAAAGGCTAAATACAGGCCTTGGAAAGTATCTTGCCTCAAGTAAAACTGACAGTTGAATTCAGTGAAAATTTTGTCAAAGACAACACATGAGTTTTAAGAAATCTAGATGTAAAGTGCTTCAAGGCACACGCCTTGTTTGTAGCGGATGCTATATGGTGAGATATCCTTACTCATACACCTGCTTATATAAGCACTAAAAATTCATCACTAGCTAATAGTCCTTTTGCTCCTGATAGGAAAGTTAATCACATGCAGAATTGTATCCCATCGTAGTAACTCACTGATGCCACTGACTGTCTGATATCCAGCTGAGGCATCATGGTGACTAAGTTCGAAAGAAAGATGAATAGTTCAGACCATCAGCTGTACAGGGCTCCCTGTCCTGCCTCCTTACTGTCACCGTGAGGAGACAGTTGGAACATCTTCCTTGGACCCATAGGTGCAGAGAGTCTGATGCAGCCCTTACACCCAGGGCTGATACAGTGGTTATCACCACTGTTTATTTTCCATGTATTTGCTCAGCAACAGCTGGCAGTGAAGTTGAATTTGGTGCAGCCCTTGTTCTGTAACAGACAGGAGCAACCACGGCTGAATGAGAAGCAGCCAGGGCTGCCAAAGCAGGCAGCCAGGGAATTCTGCGGGAGACTGGGACACAGCAGAGCTTTTTTCCTCATGCTGTCATAATGCATGGCTAATTATCAGTGCTCTCAAGGGTTTTATTCAGGATGGCAGAGGATACATATTATTTGCATAGAATGGTTAGAAGGAATTAAAACTGTTTGTCTTATTCTTTAGCTAGGTCCCCCTAATAATTTCCAATTATATAGCACACAGAATATTTCTGTAAGCCATTTGGCTCTTTTCTTTGGTGGGTATTGATTTCAAAGAGGTTTCAAGTGCACAGGTATTTGAATAACTCCTTATAAATAAATGAATTTTTCTAGCAGGTGAATTCTTGGGCTCGGTAGCTGGTTAAGTGTCCTTTAGTGTGTTTAGGAGCAGTGAATCACCATGTTCTTCCTGTTGTCTCTGTGAATAATGCAAAGTTTGTAACTCTCCAGTAGAAATACGCCTACTCATATCTGGGAGAAGTAATGCTTCCAAAGACAGGGAAGGATCTCTTCCTCCGTTTTCTCTTTGTCTCTCCTCTGTGTTCAGATACCTAGGAGAATGGCTGCTTTCTGAAGTAAACTCTCCTCCCATCGTTGCCACTCCAGCCACACTGACATCCACTAATGCTCTTTACAAAAGATGATTTCTATTTCTAGCAGGACTAGCAGTCCTGGGAATTAAAGCGCGACCTCTTTCCTGTCAGGATAGTTGCTGGTGAGCACAGCAGTGTCTAATTCAACGTGCAGTCCGGAGGGAGGGAAGGGAGCTGCCACTCTGGAGAAGAGGGCAGATTTTCATCAGGTCGTTAAAGGAATGATGTAGCAATCCCTCCCTACGCAAAGCAGGGGATGGAGATGTCATTTGTGACTCAGTAGGTGGCACTCTGTTTCTTGAGCCAGCACCCAGCCAGTACTCCTGCCTGCTCTTCGTAGAGCGGTTGGGTTTGTCTTTGGTTTTGGCTTTAGCAAGATATGTTCGTTAAAGATCTGTTCTTGTGAGGTTAGGAAGGTTGGCTATGGTGTCTAAGCTAAATTCCGTTGCTGACGAGAATATCCTGGCTCTCTGACATTTTCAGTTAGATGCATTTTTATATTTGCTTCCTTTCTGTGCACTTTGAGACAGCACCTCAGTTCAGCCCAGAGTTGGCTGCCTTTCAGCAGAAGCTGAAAGCATCCAAAAAGCTTTGTTAATTTAGAGGTGAGGGTGCTCAAGTCTATTTTCTCTTGACAGTGCAAGAGAACAACACTACAGAGCGAGAACAGAAGTTAAGGCCACAAATGTGCCCCACTCATGGGCAGGCTTTGACTGCCAGACTGACATGGTGATGCTGACCGGGCTAACCTTTGCAGTTCACTATTTCCTCCCCAATTGGTCTCGATCCTTCCTGAGCTCATGCACTATAATTGGTTACACCACATCATGAAATAGTTTTGAAAAATCAAGGTTTATTTAATTAAAAGAATGACATCTGAAAGCAATATTCCTAGCCTGCTGTTACATTATGCACTCGACAGAACAGAAAGATGATCTAACTTTCAGGTCAAAACCCACAAACTGATACCTGTGAAGTGTACATAATATCAAATCAACTGAACGATGCCTACTATGTTTAAAGAGCGTATATTCTGGAAGTGTATTTGCCACATTAATTCTCAGACGCATTCTGTTACAACTAAATAATGTATGAGGAATTAAAAGATCGGCGGTAGCGGTGCGTGTTAAAATGTGATTTTCAGATCTAAGAAGAGTGCGTAAAGTAGGATGTAGTGTAAAAACCAAGTATGTTTGAACAAGATGCCTGGTTTATATAGCGCTGGCTCTTCCCTGTGCTGTGAGCTGTTCAGTCGCACTGAGTCAACTATAATAAAGCACTACATTCATACTTATTAATTTTTTATGTAGGCTTTTGAAAACAGGAAGAGAAGTGAAAAGAAGATCGCATATCAGAGGAAGATGTGCATGAGATGCATCTCTCAAACTCTTTTTTATGCCATATGAATAGCTGCAGATCTGGTTAGACTCAACAATCAAATTCAGATCCTAACCCTTATTTAACCTCAGACTTCCGTGGACAAATCCCATTTTCTTAATTTTGCTGTGCGGCTTCTCTATCTGCACGACAGGGATAATAACTTTATCTGCCTCTTGTGGGTGCAGCATAGCCAATTTCATCACTGTCAGTTCTGTGGAATCCCTGGGTGAAAGGAACAACAGAAATACAGAAAACATGGATTATTAATAGCTGGTGCTTGCCCTTACATACATCACATACACCGTTAGTCATTCTGGCCATCAGAAAAGATGTTCCTCAGTGTAAATACAAAATGACACATGGATGATATTAGACCTCTGAGGTGTTGCGGTCCCTGAGAGTCTATTCAAATCCAGTGTTGCCACCCTGAGCAGATCATGATTCATATATGGGTAAAATTAAAATGTGCAGGAGCTGTGGAATCTGAGTAGTTAGATTTTAACTTCTAGGCAGTTTGCATTGCAAAGGCAAGTGCATTTCCTGTACTGGAATTGGTATGCAGACCAAATTGTTGGTGGTTTTCAGCTTTTTCTGCCTCCTTCGTGGAGTCCAAAGGCTATCTCCTCCCTGACACCTTGGATACCCCTTTATTAGCAGGGGTGCATTGGATACAAAAGTTTATCTTGTGTGTTTTGTAAGTGATGGCTTTAGAAGTCACAACTCAGGGGAGCCTGTGACAAAAATCTTGAGTCACTAGTACACCCTTGAGAACGGTGGTTTAAGAAACACATGGCAATGAATTTTAGCTCTTCATCTTGGCTTGCCCACATTGCAAACCAAGATTCTCTGTAAACGATTCAGCAGTAATAGCAGACTGGGACCGAAGAGCATGTGTGAAGTGAGTTTGAAGATCTTAGAACTTTAATAGCAAGAAATGCTGCAAATCAGGATGCAGGACAGCTGACCGTGGTATGACCATGCTTGACTATAAGAGACTGGTGTAGCAGAAAGTGCAACAGCCAGGCAGAAAGCATTTCCTAGCCACTGTTGTCGTTGTCCCCAGTTGCCACTACGTATTGAAATTGCCAGCCAGCATAAAAATAAGAGGCACAAAAAATCCAAAGATCTCTGAAGAAAGCCACTTACCTCTACATCTCTGCATGTCTGGCCATGTCTGTCTCATGCCATTAATTTGAAACTTGGGAAAAATAATTTTCTTTGTGCATATCTCCTTCTGTATCCCCTAAGGCAAATTAAAGATGGCTGGGAGGTTATTTATTTTCGGTAATAACATACACACTGCTTCCAGACTTCCTGCTATTGTGCGATTATCTAGATTAATTGACTAGGAAAGCTGCAGCATCATCTCGGGCCCTTAATAAGGAAGACCGCAACATGGATTTATACAGTATTAATGCATATTACTGTGTGACAGGGCCATGCTCTTAGAAGCATATGGACAAATCTCATTGCTGAGTGTCTACCAGCACCAACTGTACCTTAATATTAAGCGAAGGATTGCATGCTACCTTGCCTGTAGGGGCATGACACCTTGAGAGCAAGAAAGAGATAGTCGATGACATTTTTAGAAACCTGATTAGTGGATAACTTTGCTCATACTGAAGTCAGTTCCCAGCAGCCTCTGCTGAATGTTTCTGAGAATTGCTGGTGTGCTGCTGGTTTGTGACCCGGTCTGTACGTGTGTAATAGCTGGAATCTTAAATATGCTTTTTAGGTGCTTTAAAGTGTTATGTTCTTAACAGGGAGAGAGAATCTGTACAGAGAAGGCTTTTAAGGCATATTCTGCCCTTTTTGTTTTCCTGCTGAGAGTTTAACAATACGGTGTAGTTGCCTGACTATAGTGATACTGTTCTGCAGCAGCTCAGTCTGGTCCAAGGCCCAGGCTTAAGCTGAATGACTCTTACCATAGATAGATTTTGAGGATCTTTCAGATAAATCTATTTCTCCTAAAACTTTGTGGTGATTTTGACTGTAATGTGTCAGACAGATAGAGAAGCAGCATGTGTGTGTCCTTCTTCAGCAAACCAAACAGTTTCCTGTCATTGTAAATCCAGAGTCACTCTGTTGACTTCACTGCTGTTGTGATGATTGGTTTAAAGGAAGGCATAATTCTCACCATCGTATTCACTTGCTGTTGCCTTTTTTATGCTCTAGGGAGTTAGGTTTATTTGGTCCTCAAGAGATTAATAATACAATAATATGAACACCATGCTAATTCGTGTGACTGACTAGAAGAGCCACTACAGCTTTCTGAATGTTGCATCCTCAGGTTGAAGCAACCAAACCTGATAATCACTTTGCTCATTTACTGTGACAAGCCATCTTAATGCAAGTTGTTTATGATACCTCACAATATTATGGTAGCTGTCCTGTAGTATACCATGTAGAGCTGATGAAATCTTGGTAATGTGAATTGCCAGAGTACATTGGCATTTCTACATGTGAAACATTTGGAGGGGAGTGGAGCACCACTGTGTCAGACAGTGAGGCTCTTTTGAGAGACTCCTCAACAAAGTATGAGACCCAGGAAAATTTATAGTCCTCGCTCTGGGTGAGTTGTGGCAATGTTGTGTTATTGTGTATCTTTTACACTAATACGTGGGGAAAATCTTAAAAAATCCCAAACAAATAAATTAGGAACTGTGTTCAGACTGTGTGTGCCTTCAAAACCAAAATTGAATGTTGTTGTAAGGCCCACTGGATGATACTGAGGTGCCACTGAAGTGAAGATAAGCTTTTTGGAGATTGTTCTTCATGGAACAGTAGTTAAATGTTGTCATTGCTTACTTTAGAAATGAAATGGGTATTTCCAGGCACATGACTCCAAGCTTTATCAGTCATTTATGTACAACACAGGAGTCTACGGAATGTGGACTAAACTCCTCAAGTCCAGGCTCAGCGTAAGCTTGGCTCAGCAAGAAGTCTGAACTGAACATGTAGATCACAGCACAGTCTTCAGCTCCATTCTGATCCCAATGCTATCAGTGCTAGCTACTTCTAAGGAAGGGTCAGGCAGTGGGAGCAAGCCTGATGATTTTAACCCCAAAATGGCTTTATTGGCATATGAACTCTGAGACGTTCCAGGTCCTTGTTCTCTCTCTCTCTTTACCTAACGGTCGCTCTAGTAACTGCAAGTATGTCAGTCTCTTCTTGGGTGGCGTTGAAGTCCCCATCAGAGTTTTCAAGTGAGCATGTCCAGCCTTGTACCCAATTCCTGTCTGAGCCCTCTAAGCTAGAAGACAAGTATTGCTGTGATATTAAGTACTTAATTAGCAGCAGCTTGTGCACTCTGACTACATCAGGCAGACATGACAGTAGAGATGTATGAAGCACATCACTTGTGTTGACATGGACTCCCTGATCTACCCTGTAGCTGATCTCACATATCTCTGTCTTGTTGTCCAGGTTTTACTGGGATTTGACCATGCTGCTCCTAATGGTAGGAAACCTGATCATTATCCCTGTGGGCATCACTTTCTTCAAGGATGAAAACACTACGCCATGGATTGTCTTCAATGTGGTTTCGGACACATTCTTCCTCATCGACCTCGTCCTCAACTTCCGAACAGGCATTGTGGTGGAGGACAATACAGAGATCATCCTAGACCCACAGAGGATCAAGATGAAGTACCTAAAGAGCTGGTTTGTGGTGGATTTTATCTCCTCCATCCCAGTGGACTATATCTTCCTGATTGTTGAAACCCGCATTGATTCTGAGGTATACAAGACAGCCCGGGCACTGCGCATCGTGCGCTTCACTAAGATCCTCAGCCTCCTACGGCTTCTGCGGCTCTCCCGGCTCATCCGCTATATTCATCAGTGGGAGGAGGTGAGCATAGGCTGTGATGCACTTGCATCCTAAATCTTTTCTCCACTTATGCTGGTATTACACAAAAGTGCTTTCTTTGAATGCCTGTTCTCCTAATTTATCCCGATGTGAATGCTAAAGAACTGTGTCTTGAGTCTGATGTTTTGCTTTTAGCAGGTTCCCAAGAGGGCCTTCAGCATATTGTTACTTAGTCACTTGAGACTCTACTATCTGCTTCACAATGATAATATATATAATCTGTGGAGACGATGTGTGGGCCGGGAGGAGAGTAAATAGAGGTGGACCGACTGCAGGAAGTGTGTAGCTGTAGAGCTGCCTGTGAGGGAAGCAGCCAGACAGCGGGGTCTTGCCCCCTCAGAGCCCCAGAAGGTCCAGAAACAGCTCAGAGGAAGGGTCTAGAAACAGCTGATTTGCAGAACGCGTGGCATTTGTTTACCCAAGCATCTTTTCTTTTACATGCTGATCTCTTGAATAAATGGCTTGGTGATGTATTTATAAGCTTCTTGCTTTCTACATTCTCTGACGCTATGTTAAGGGGAGGAGGAAAGAAGAGCAATCTGCAGACAAATAGGGTCTGTTTAAAGACATAAAGGTCTGGTGAAAAGGAAGAGCCCCACTACCCCTGGACCCTGTGCCGTTCCCAGGGGAGTTGCAGTAGGCAGGGTGAGTTGTCAGCCCTAAAGCGAGTGAAGCCTTACAACCTTACAAGTAGCTTGAAAATGATTTATTTTTTCCTGTCTCTGTGCTCCCCAAAGCAGAGAGAAAGCTCCCTGCAGCTTTCTCCGCATGCCATGAGCGTATTTTCAGGACAAGGAAAGATGGTCAAGGCGATTTCATCTTCCCATACTTTCTCCTCTGCTTTGGAGCAGAACCTGATGTAGAGCATGATCTAATGCAGAGTGTGCTCCTGGGAATGTGAAGGGAAAGCAGCCATACAAGTCCTGGCTAGATTGCACTGAGCTGTCAGAACACTAATTTATGATAGAGCTGAACTGTTTCCTCCTCCCAGCATCATGTACTCAGAGGGAGAGCACTGGTGCATACTTTACAAATTTCAGGCTTCATCTTTGTGGTGTTACAATTTGTGAATGCTTCATTTACAGCAGAGCATAATGCCTTGAAAAAGTTTGGGGTGACATTGTGCAAGGTGCTGTACAGATGTAGAGGGAGTGACAGCTACAGCCCTGAAGAATTCACCAGTAGGCTAACTTGCTTCATAGCACAGGCAGGCAGGAAGTGCATAGAGAGATGGAGATAAATAAAGCGAAAGTGTCTTTCATTGTGTGAGTCAGTAAGAGAAAATGCAGAGCAATGAAATATCTCCAAGTATGTTGCCTTGTCCCTTGGTTGCATTGCTTCCCTGTCCTCTGATCCCAAAACGCTCAGGAAAAGTGAGTTGGTGGCTTAGGCTGCTGTTAAAGCAGCTCCTTCATACAGATTTATATGTAGCCACAGCAGTGGAGAGCTCTGTGCTTGCTTGTGTCTGCTCCTTGGCTTCCTTTGTGTAAGGTGGTTGAAGAGGATTTAAGTATATTTGCTGTTGATTGTACTGAATTTGTTTTAAAAAATAATGAAATTAAAGCAAATCAGCGCCCTTTCCCTGTCTTGCTTCTCATACAGTTTCACTGAGCAGCCATTTCTAGTTTCAGTCTTGTAATACAAATCGATGGGGCATTTTGCCCTTTTGCTGGCTGTCGTGGGTACCAGGGGCCAGCACAGCCAGGCGCTCACTGGATTGCCCCTGAAGAACAGACTCCCTGGAGTGATGCAGTGCTGCAAGTGGAAAGGACAGATGGTGTTGGATTGCAGTTTGAGACTGCAATGCAGACTCTGTTATGCATTGCAGAGCCCAGCAGAGCAAACATGATAGTCTTTTTTCAAACAGGGCTCAGCCCAAGCAGCAGTTTACCAGAGAGAGTATGATACTAGGAGGTTTTCCACCGTCTCGAATGGGAGAGGGAAGCAGAGAGAAGGGGCGATCCCTTGTCATTGGTGCAGTTCATGCTACAAAGCAACAAGGAGAAAAGGGAATAGAAGTGCTTCTTCATCTTTGCATGGGGGTAAATGGTTGTGCTCCCTGGAACCACACTGACCTTTCTTCTTCTTACTCTGAAGTTCCTACAGATGGTCCATCTCTGAAAGTTTGTGTTAATCTTTCCTCTCTGCAGAGATCAGCAGTGATGACCTGGAAGTGTTAATTCCTGTAAGATGGAGCAGTGTTAGACTAGACTTACTCTGGGTGTACACAAGGGCCAGGCTGCTGTGCAGACTGTAAGATAGAGGAGGACTGCTGGGGGAGTGGGCTGCTAAAGAATTCTGTTCCCCTTTGCTCGCCTGCACTACCCCACTCTGTGTCTCGTCTGCGAGGTAGTATCGTTCTCTTATAGGCTTTTTGCATACGACCAGATAAGCTAAAAATATCTTGTGAGTAGGGCATGCTGGTCCACTGGAGAAGGATATGTGTGCGACCTACAGGAATGTGTGTAGGGCAGGTCTGAGGCAGAGTTAATAGAGGTGGATGGACTAGTCAGAGAGAGAACGTGCTGCATTGTGTCTGGATCCCTGCTCACCCGTACCGAGCTTATGCTGTGACTTTTGATGGAGCAATTGCTGCTGCCATGGGAAGCCTAACTCCTTGCTTATAACTCCTGCTGAGACTCGGGGGCCTGCATGAGGAGGAAAGAGGGATCCAGTACACACAGAGATGTTAATCTACTTACTCTGCCTCCTAGATGAACATTACATCTGTGCACTAGCGTAACACAGAGTGAGTACAGGGATAAGTGGTCGCTTCCTGAGTTCACAGTGAGCCTCTCTGTTTCTTCCCCTGCAATTGTCCATGCTCTGCATGTATTTATCACTCACCCTGCAGGGAGGAGAGAGCAGCCTTCTCTAAGGCTGCAATGCTGTAACACAGCCAGCCACTCATCAGTTCCAGATCAATGCTAGTCATGAGTCTGTGGGCTCGAGAGCCGGTGGTTTGAAGTGCCTGCACCGTTCTGGCTCAGCAGCAAACTACACTGACGTCCTCCCCCAGATCTGAAACAAGTGCTTTGGGGACTACAGCTGGGCAAACACCTTAAAGAAAAAAAGAAAAGAAAAAAGAAAAAGAAAAGCAATTTAATGCACTCATGTTCACTGGAGTATGAAAGTAAGCTTAATTCCAAATGTAGCAGTTTCATTTGCATTATCCATTTTGCATGAGTGGTCCAACGAATGAATTTACCAGTAGGGCAGAATATAAATAGAGTCTTTTTGAAGTGTCTGCCGTATCTAGCCTGCAGTAGGAAGCTTGATTGCAATGTAGGAAGGCATACTCGCGCTGGCTTGAGCCTAGCTTGCCTGAATATCGTATTATAAACTTCAGTGTCTGGTAGTTACCAAGTCCATATGCAGAGATCCAGGATGGCTGGCATGGGCTGTGTCTGGAGCTGTACTGCCAGGGTTAGAACAAATATGAGTATTCCAGTCATGCCTTGGTCATACCCAGGGCAAGTCTCATCATCTCAGCCTTTGAACCACTCCAGCAGCTCTGCAGGGTATCTGGGTTGATCTGTGGTTCTTGACCATGTGAATATGGAGGTATGCTGTTGCTCACAGAGTCAGGAGTTGGGCCTTCACACTGTTGGCTCGGAGAAACTGTTCAGAGAAACCAGGCTCTGAATGTTAATGTCCTGCAAACCTTATCCCAAGGTCACCCAGGAGAGAGAATGAAAGCAGAATAATACCATGTAACCCATATACTCAGTCAAAATGAACCAATGCAGTTCAGAATGTTAGACAAAAAAAACTCTTTGGGTTTTCATAGGCAAAAATGATTGAATGTTTGTTTTTTTTTTCTAAGAGCAATTTGCTGAGCTTTCCTATTTTATGTACAGCATCTACCCCTGTGTTTGTTGCCAGGATGCAGTAACCTATAGTTGAGATCAGACTGGTTTGACCTACAAACAAGGCACATTTATTGGGACAACAGTAAAATCCTACTCCTATAAATTGGTTTCCAAATAGCACATGGTTTAAGATAACCAAAATATTTTGATTTCAGATTCTATGTGAGGGATTATGATGGGAATGAAAGATTTTGATATATAAACTAACTGGTTTTGATATATATCACAGTGATAAGATTATCATGAGAGAATTTTGTCAGATTTTTGTCAAAAAAAAAGACAGGTTTCAATTTTTGCAGCTGAAACCTAAAGAAAGGACAATTTGGTGATTTTCAAACTATTACGGCAATGAAAACTTGAAAATTTTCTTAAACGCTGTCCTTTTCTTCCCTTGAGTTTCCATATTACATGGAAGTTTTAGAATGGAGGGAATGTGTCTTCTCAGGTCTGCTGCTGGCCACAGATTACATAATCTGAAAGATGACATCATTTTTAAGACGATTCAGAGATGTTCAGAAAATTGATTTGGAAGGTAGAGGGCCTATTTGAATCACAGAAACGTTGAATCATAGTTTGGAAAAGACCTCTAATTTCATCAAGTCCAGCCATTCACCCAACACCACCATGCCTACTAAACCATATTCCGAAGCGCCACAGCTACATGGTTTTTGAACACCTGCAGGGATGGTGACTCAACCGCCTCTCTGGGCAGCCTGGTCCAATGTCTGACCACTCTTTCAGTACAGAAGTTTTTCCAAATATCCAATCTAAACCTCCCCTGATGCAACTTGAGGCCATTGCCTCTTGTCCTATTGCTAGTTACCTGGGAGAAGAGACCAACACCCGCCTCGCTACAACCTCCTTTCAGGTAGTTGTAGAGAGCTATAAGGTCCCCGCTGAGCCTCCTCTTCTCCAGACTAAACGGCCCCAGCTCCTTCAGGTGCTCCTTGTAAGACGTGTAGAAGGACTAGGAGAGAGCTTCCGAAGACTATGAGAATATGGCTTCCAACTGATTTTCGTTTTGATTTGAACAGCTAATTCCCTTAGTTTCTTCTGACCTATTTGTAGCCTTCCTTAAATTAAATTAAAACAACGTGGCTAGTGGCCTGGGGGATGTAGTGTTAGGCCAAATCCATAACTGGATCCTGAGAGGGGAGGAGCTGGGCAAATGATTGTTCTCCAGTAGCGCAGCAGGGTCCCATTCCACAAGCGGTTCAAAATAGCTTAGCAGATTCTTTATTGATATGATTTGCAATTCTGTTGTGTTAAATAGCAAGGCAGACCCATGAGAGTAACTCATTAAAACCTCTGGCCACCCTGGAGTAAAATCAGACTCGGCGAACAATGGTAATGTGGCAGGGAGAGGGAGGATGGGCTGGATTTCTTCCTAAATTTCATTACCTCATTTCTGAAGGCAGCATTATCAAGCATTTGTCTTTAGTGTCGTTACAGGAGCTTATTAGAACCATAATACAAGTTACAGTAATTTGCATTCTCACTGCAGAGAGTGATCCAAAACTCGCATCTTTTGCTTTTAGAGAAAATCCTGGCTGCACTGAAATCGATGGCAAAAAGCTCTTGTTGACATATTAGAAGAAGGTTGTTCAAGATTTAAACACAGCCTTTTACATTGAACTGTTTTCACTTGTGCAGCACAACATCCTTGCAGAGGGAGGACAGACAGTGGAAGGAAACAGATGTACTGCGTTTTCCTTCACTTGCCTGTGGGCAGCTAGTGATCCATCCCCTGCCCTATGCCGTGTTACCTTTCAGGAGAAAGAAAACTAAAACATTTGTTTGCGGAGTTTGTCTTTAGCAGGAAGTTCTGCTGCTGTAATGCAAATTAAGCTTCCCACCTGGGCAAAGGGAATACAGTTTCAAAGGTAATACCATAAAAAATGTGTTATAATGAATTATAAGGAGCCAGGCAAATATTTGAATAGCTGCACAGCTTCAGAGGTTGTCATAAACAGGAAAAAAAAATTTATTTTTTTTACAGTCACCTTCTGGCAGTGCTTAATGTGTCTTCTGTCAACAAGATGGTATGACAGGGGGAATAGACGGCTTGAGCTGTTGGGATTAGGGCACAGAGCCATTTGTCTCTAGGTCAGTAGTTCGGATCCAGGTCGTAGCAAGTGAAAGTCATTTGCTGTCTTGTGGATGTTTTTTCTCTGATCTGTTCTTAGTAGGCAGGTGCCTCTGTGACAAAATCATCTGGGGGACTGGCCTTGATAAGCCACAGGCTCCCTGTAGCAGCAGCAATGGGGTTAAATTTCCCCACACATCTGAAGTGAAATCCCCTCTGACCAGGGTGTAAGGCGTGTTAAAAAGAGGGTCTTGCCTGTGCCCAGCCCCTGGTTCTGTGTGTCACAAGGGCCGTCAGTCTGGGCTTTTATGCTGGGATGGAATTATGAAGGTTTTGAAAAGAAATAGGCTGATCTCCTAATGATCTCTAATCACTGTGATAGCTGGTTGTTGCTCCAGCCTTTCATTTTCCTCTTCCCTCAGACTGCTCCTAGCCCACTCCTGACGTGTCCCTTCACTGGACACTGTGTTAAGTTTGCCTTTCTCCTGGGGAGCTCATGTCTCTGTATTTCTCTGCCAGCACCAGCTGCCTGTAGCTCAATGCCCATATCTTGCCAGCTGCCTGTCCTTTTTCTTCAGGCCATTGTTTTTGGAGGGGGATTTCTGGCAGGCTTTGTTATTGCTGTTGTGTTACAATAACAGAGGGTCCTCAAAGGAGAAATGCTGGAGTCTGGCATGAGGAGATTCCTCCTGCAATCAGTGTCATTTTCTAAGATTTATTACCATGGAGGCTTCACACTTTATTGATGATGCGTGCTCCAGCTGTAGCGATGTAGGGGCCCTGGGCATATTGACACAGCCAGCCGTGTTGCTGTCATATAGCATCACAGCATGCTTAGGGAGGGTGTTGTGACCTACATCAAGTACATTTGTAATAGGGGAAGGGGGTCTGGAGAACCCTGTACTCTCACTGCAAAGCTGAAGGAAAACTTCTGTGAGCCTTCTAAATCACAGAAAAATCCTGTGAGCTCAGGAACCAGCAAGGGCAGTGCCCACTTCCCTTAGATGTGTGGGAACAGGGATTTATACTTCAGTAGGGCTGTGTCCCATCAAAAAAGCACTGCGAAGGCCAGCCTGAAAGGGCTGTATGCTCGGTGGAGCTGGAATTTGTTATTGCTGTTGTGTTACAATAACAGAAGGTCCTCAAAGGAGAAGGTTGTGTATGTGAGCCAACCAGCCTGCACAGTGCTCCGCATAGCCTTGTGTCGATACATCGTACAGTCTATATGTGATGTGTAGAGTGCTGATGTTAGGAACAGCCGATACAGCTTTTGAAGAGGGAGATTCCTGTTACCATTTGTGTTGCTGATCCAGTGCCAAGTCTGTTTCTGTCTTTTAGCAGTATTGGAATCATGTTCTGCCAAACTCACCCAATACTTTGAGGCCAGTGTGTCTAAAGCACATTAGCCTTGGCAAGTGGTGCAAATTAATTGCTCCTCTTGTTGAAGCTTCTTCCAGGAAGGCACTATTGATTGCATTCATATCAAGTGAAAAACTTGAATGAGGTAGCTGAAGAGGACAGCATTTTGTCACCTCTCTTTTTGTATTTAGAGTTGGAAAGGAACAGGGTTGGAAAGGAATGTGCCAAATCTGTAAATTATGTGAATGAAGCAGGAGCTTCTCCCAAATAGGACCATGGAAAAAAAAATCAAGTTGGTTACTGGGGGAGTAAGAAAGGGGAATTTTGGAGTGTAAGAAGGAGCACAGCGGTGTGGAGTTGCTTTTTGTCAAGAGAGATTGAAGTCAGTTACTTCGTCTCCCTACAGAGCATCCTCATGTGCTCTGAGCCAGTCACTGGGCAAGGGGAAGTGCCAGATGGGGACCTGAACAACTGCTTCTGCTGGAGTTAGGGTGAAAGGGAGAGCAAAGCTGTGCTAGCAGGACGAGAAAAATACCCCACTCACAGGGATAATTAAGGGTTTGGATTCTGGAAAAGAATCTGTATATAAACAGCTCTTTGGATATCTGTGTGGTTTTATCTGTCTGGTTTGCTTTGCTTGTCTCCCCCCTCGAAGCTGGTGAGCACTCTGAGGCACCGCTGGACACCAGAGGAATCCATGGTAGTGGGTACCTACCTAGTCCGTTTTATTCTAGTAAGTGGATAGGGCTGGTGGGAGAGAACAACCGGTTATCAACACATCTCACTGTCTGTAGACACAACACCCTGTGGCAAGTGCTGTTGTGTTGTGGAGCTCAAGGCAGAGCAGAAGCCTGAATCCCTCTCCCAGACAAAGCTCACTAGGATGGAGTGCCTTCAGACCTCAGGCTCCAGCACCACTGCTAGATAATACTGTGAGTTGAAGAATTCATGCAGGTGTGTTGCCATGCAAAGTAGCTGAAGGCAAGATCTTGACTTTCCAAGGGCCAGCGCACTGAGGAAGGGGGATAGGGCAATGTCAGCCATGCAGAAAGGTCAGGACCCATCTTGCTGGCGGGGCTGCACAAGGGCTCAGCTGGCTGGAAGGGCCTGACCCTGGCCAAGACTGGCTGTGGAAAGAAGAAACGCTCTTCCACAGGGCAGCAAAACCTGAGGCCAAGCTTTGTCTCTGAGCAATTCTCACTTCCACTCTAGAGAAACAGTTGCCAGCCACAGCGCAAGACTCTCTGCAACACACTGTGTGTGGGGCAGCAGAGCTGGAAAGCCCTAGCCCTGAGAACGTGTGTTTTTCACCTTCTTTTCTTCTTGCCAGAAATAAGCTAATGCAATGCAAAACAGCCTTACTTTCCCCACTAGTTTGAGGTGAAAGGAAGAAGTCTTTCTCGGGAAGGACAGGCTTCACTTCTGAGCAAGGCACACAGAGGTGCGAAGGTTTAATGGGCAAGAGCCTTATTGATGAAGTTATTTTCTGAGCACTGCTGTGAAAAGAGCTGTTTCGAAGACAGTTTCAGGACATGCAATTATCCAGTTTGCCAGCTTAATGCATTCAACTTAACCTCATTTTTATGAAGCAGAAATCAATGTGGTAACTTTTTTCAGAGCTGAGAGATGACATTTTATTCTTCCTTCACTCATAAGAATGCATATTTTTAAGCTTCCACTTCTACTTTAACTCCTCCCTCTCCCAGTTTTGATTAAGGACGAATACCCCAAGGGCTAGAGGAAAGGGTGAGGCAATTTCCACATTCCTAGAGTCACATTAGAATGGAAGATGTTTCTGAAATCTCTGCAGTACATGGCAAAATTTTCCTTATTGCCTTCTTGGAAAATGACTTGGAAGTACATCTATGACTTCAAGAACCTTTTTATTAATTTCATTCCAGCACCACTTCACCAGGGAATAATTCTAATGTGGTGTTGATGGTGCTGATCTTCACCTCAGTTTTTTGCTCCAAGGAACAATTCCCATGTTGTCTGCTCTTCCAGCATCTGTCACCTTCTCTACTTCCACATGGTCAGGGACATTTTGGTTACTATTCCTACCTTGTGTCTTCTCCCCTTTCTAAGCAAGAAGTCCTGCAGAACAGCAGCTGTCAGAGCTGTGAGCTGGATAATGTCTGTCCAGAAGTTCCTTAACAAAACTGTGCCATGAAATTGAAGAGAGTAGGGTAATTGCCCTGCTTTTGATTAATATACCACCTCTCCTACCCCTGGCACTTCCTTCAGTGGATTGCACCACTCGTATGCTATTTTAGTCTAGAGACACATGCAAAATCCTTGCAGACTAAGGAAAAAACAGGAAAAATCTTTAACCCAGGCTTACTGTGCTGCCACTTTACCCATCGTGATTCTCTTGTGTTCAAGAATGTAAAAGTACTTTAAATTTTTCTATTCTTGTAGGTAAATATGAGTGGTACCTCTCCCCCTCCCCCTGATCAGTGTCCTGTGACTGGGGTTTTTTATCACAGAAACTGAGAGGAACATTGCATTGGGGCCCCTTGTTTCAAGCTTTTTATAGCGGGGCGATGGCACAACGGTCCCAAAGAGCAGAGCAGTCCAAGCCCGCCCCACGGCTCCCTGAGCTGCTCAGGGCGTGACTCAGCAGTGCTGCTGTTGGATGCGCTGCAGCATCGGAGGGATGGGAGGTGGCAGCCGGCCATGCGCTGTGCGGTGCTGAGCTGGGTCAGCTGCAGAGGAGCCCGGACCATGCCGCACTCTCAGTTCTTACCTCAGTGATTGTCTGCAAGATCTGGTTGGTCAAGGGCAGAATGTAAGGGTGTATGTGTATATACAGGGGGAAAGGGGAGCAGACGCCGTGGACTTTGGCTTTTTAATCTAAAGACAAAATTATTTTCCCTGACAGTGTAAAATTGTGATGGTGGCCCTATCTACCTTGGCAGAGCCATGCAGCAGGCAGTTTCCCGCTGGTGGTTGTATCTTTGCCATTTGCTCATCCAGTATTTATGAGGGAGAAGCCAGAAATGAGGGAGGGCCTGATCATGGGAAACATTCTGCCTTCCGTGACAGCTGGAAAAAGAAAGTGAGAGATGTGATTTGAAAACAGAAACACCAGAATTCTTCTAGCTTCCTTCTGGGCTTATCCTCAAGCCACATGCCTGTAGTCCTGCAACGTTCCTTTCCATAAGATGAAGGTAATAATGTAGTCACCTCACAGATCTTAACAGCTGCGGTATATTCAAGCTTCTGTGGTGCCATTCGGCCTGGGATCTGCTCTGACATAGACCCTGAGCAGTCCCATTGAGATATGGCAGAAACATACACTTCTCTGCTAAGTACCCTTTGGCGGGTCCTGCCCCTGGGGCTGGGGGGATGCTGTTGCTACTCTTCTCTAGAAAGAGAGCCCAATGTGGTACGTATATATCTTTATCTTAGGACACCTTACTGTCTCACATGGCTTTTCATTATTCTGTGATGTGTCAAGTATCCTCTCCTTTGACCTGCTGACTTGGGGTCATCAAGGTAGGTGAGCACAGAAGAGAATGGTATCATGGTTACTCTGTATCTTTGATCACTGAGGGTTAGGAAAGAAGGAGAAGGTTGCAGAGTGTGTTTCTCAAGTTTAGATCAAGCCAGGATAGATCGTCAGTGGTCTATGCAGTGTGCAAGTGTATTTGGAGTAGAAGGAGATGGGCCTGAGGTGAAGTCTTGAGGTAGGGAGTTAGTCAAGTGTGGGCCAGGAGCTGAAGATGACTGAGGACAAATTGGGAAGGAAGTGACTTTGTGCGATGCTAGTGGAGGAGAGAGCAGCAGCACTGGACAGCAAGCTCAGAGAGGGGAAGTCACCCTGCAAAACGCTGGCTGGTGCTGGGGTGTGCACAGAGCCATACCCTGGGGAGCAGGGAGCAGCTGGGTGTCTGCCCTCGCATAGCATCACGTTAGGTCTGGCTCTGCTCTTGGGTGGTGGAGACTGTGGAGGGTGAACTTTGAGAGAACCTCTCTCTGCACTAGCAGTGACAAGCAATCAAATAAGCAGCAGCACTGCTTCCTTGTAAACACTGGGAAGAAACTGTGAGGATAATGTCCCTTAAAGCATCTGACAGGCCTGCTCTTCCTCAAGTCCCTGGAGAGGGTGGAGAACTTTTAAGACGTAGCAGCTGTGTTTGTTTTTTGTTTTTTTTTCATTTATATGGGTTTTTTTTTCACTCAGCAAACTGCCGGGTGTTAATTCCTCTTGATTTGCTGTGTCTCGGTGCAGCCCAGTTTGGAGAGGCTGTCCCTGGAATAGGGTTGATTAGACTCCTCTCCACTATGCATCACCCAAACATCCACTAATTCCACTTTATCCCAACAGTGTGCCTGGCTTTTCTGATGCTACAAATAATTAAGTTGAAACTGTGTAGTTAATTATACAAACTTGGTGACCTATTGGTGAATTATACAAACCTCTGTCAGGGCCCAGCAGTGATCGCCAATGAAAGGTCCTGAACAGATAAATAACTTTTCGTCATCCTGTCATCACCACCGCCCAAAACTAGTCCCATCTATTAGGCCCAGCTCTAACTGATTTCTGCAAGTAGCTGGGTGTACCTAGGGGAGACGAGACATGTCAATGTGACCATATCACTGAAAAAACTCCTCCCTTTCAGTGATAAAGGGATGCAACACCACCACCCCCTCACCAAAATTCACCATACTTGTAAATCTTCCCGGAAAAATGCAAGTGATAGGTCAGGGGAATTGTGTCTCCGCTACACTGGGAAGTTGTTATAACACATCACAGAGGTCAGAAAAGCTTGGTAGCAGCCCTGACAAATGGCTGGCAGAGCTGCATTGTGGCCCTTACCTGCCCTTACGTGCCGCAGGGATATCCAAAAAGACCATCTAGAGAAAGCCTAGCCAACTGCATGCCTCCCGGGGGCTCCCTGCAGGCTGGCAATATCCCCTGCATCTGGAGGAGGATATTCTTCTGATGGGTTTGTGTAAATGTGGTGTAATGCTCTGATGAATTTTGGGTATCACATGAGCCCAGAACTTCTTCACTCTTCGTGTATCTCCATCCCTGCCTTGTGCTGGAGCAGCCACGGGAAGTGCAAAGTGGAACCACAAACAAATCATGGAGAGCTTGTGCCGTGATCACTTTCCTCTCTATTTCCATATTACTCTTTCATGCATAGAAAGGATAAAAAGGGCTGTCGTTTGCATACAGGTGCAGAGAGGAAAAAAAAAGTGTGATTCAGGTTGGTTGTGCCTTCTCCAGCAGGCTCTTCCCCTTCCCCACAGGCCTGGCCTGCGGTCCAGCCTTGCTCCTCTGTGCTCTGTGCACTTCCACAAAGGTCTGTTCCCTGCCACGATGCGCAGGCATCTTACCAGCTGCCTTTCTCAGCTGGTAAATCACTTCAAGCTTGTAGGTATGAGGAAGGGCAGAGAGGAACTTTTCTCTTTAGCTCTCTGCCCTGCAGACGTGAAAGACACGTTTGCGTTTTGTCCTGAGCATAAGGCAGACCCAGTCCAACTCTGGAATGTGAAAGAAGTATGGAGGAAGGCCAGCAGGGCGGGAGGAAAGCAGAATGAAGAGGACTGCTGAGAAATGAGACAGTAGAAATGAGAGATGGGGAAGGCCTGCCGCATCATCTAGTCTGTCCTGGCACAGAATTGTTTGTTTGATCTTCAGGGGCAGTTGTCAGATAAGTTTTAAATGTGTCAAGTAGCAGTACCTTGTCACTTTTTCTGAGATATTAGTCTTGCAGCATTGTCTTGTATATTGTGCATGGGGTTACTTACTTTCCAATGCAGTAGATTCCTGTGCTTGGCCAGAGTGTGACTGTGGTTTGACCCCCAGGAAACAAGTGGGCCAGACAGTGGAGAGCTGGTCTTTGCTGTTGCCAGGGGGAAGAGATTGGCTTCTTCCGCATGGAAAGCAAAAGGAGACATCTCTCTCATCTCCACTGTGAGGGAGAGGGGTGAGCATGTAGCAGTGAGCAGATAGCAGCTCTGTCCTGCTTTGCTGCCTTCCACAGTGCTTCCCATGGGTGCATGTGGGTAGGGTGCAGCTATGCTTCAGGGGAACTTGAGGAATTGTTTGTGGAGCTTTACTTATGACCCATGACAATAATGTTGCTAGAGATGAGATGCGAACACATGATGCCGCTGCTTCTCATATACAGATTTTTGCCCCTCTCTTTGCCCTCTTCAAGGTCATTTTAGCAGCTGGCGGGGAAGGAATAATGTAGCCCATTTTAGGAATATGGAAAAAACCCTTCAGTTTCTATCCGGGCTCATTGTGAGCACTGGGAATGCAGACGATGAGGTCTGGAGCCAGGCTGGAACCTGTTCCTCTGGCCTTTACCCTCTCCCTCCTCCCTCCTTCCCGAGGCACAGCATGCCGCAGGCTTCTACAGGAGATGATTCCTTTAAAAGGAACCTTATCGCAAAGCACTCTCTCCTTATCTGCAGCATTCAGATGTGGATGTGCTGCACAGAGTGCTGACTGGGGACCTGCAGCAGCTGGCAGCAGCTTTCCATCTGCTGCTGAAAAGAGGAAGCTCTCTGGACTTCCCTCCCAGCCTGTCTGCAGCGGTGCATCCACTAAACCAGCCATGTACGGTCATGGGAGAGGCATCCCTCCTCCTTTTAAAGATTCGCCAGCATTGCAGAAAAATGCATATGTATCTCTGCCGACTTTGCTTTAGTCTGGGTATCGGTAGCACCACGGAGGGGGGACCTTGCATGTCAGAGCAGGATCATACCCCTCACTGAACACCCCCAGGCCTTGGCAAGATTTGCATAGCCCCTGTGGAGGCTTGTGCTGCTTCATCTTCCCTGCTCTTTGTATTCAAGCAAACCTGCTACTGTGGGCAACAAACGCAGTGCGGCAGGCTTCTGAGGGTGAAAGCTTTGGCCTGCTCTGCCATTTCCTTGCCCAATAAATGTTGCCCCAGCCTGAGCAATTGCCGGCCGCAGGATGTGCTGCTCTTTTCAGCCTTTCCTTCCTACCTCTGCAGCCTTTGGCAGGTAGCAGCAGATGGAGGGGAAGCAGCCTCAGAGCCCAGCGTCTGACCCTGATCAACTAATGGGGGTAAGGGAGGGGAGAAGAGCCAGTGCTACAATCAGTCATTTGAGTAAAGCAGTGCCTGTTTTGATGAGCTACCAATTTTTCTGGTCATTTGGAGGAAAAGTTGCCTGCATGTGTTCACTCCTTCCTGGGGGTGATATGAGTTGTAGGACACCACCCCAAAACTTACTGTACTGATTTGGAAGAAGAGAGAAACTATTCTGTGGAGACATCTTTCAAATAGATGAGGGGGAAAAGGGTATGTCCACAGTGATTGGAGTGAAAAGACCAGACTAAAAGGGATGGAGAATATTCTGTTCCAGACAAGGCATTTCCTCAGCATGAGGGCTGGGCATCAACACCCCACACAGTAGCTTCTTGCTCCCATCACTTGTTTGCAGGTGGTCCAGAGCTTACCCCACCTGACAGCGAACAGCCAGCTCCTGGCCTCTGAGGCTGGCAGTTCAGTGCACTGTGGGCTGCTTTTTGGAGCCAGGAAGGTGGGAATGTTGCACTGATGTGCCAGCTTAATTGACAGCTGGCACAGAAAAGGAGACGTACTGATGAAGGAGAGACAGCTGCCAACTCCAGACTCCAGCACTGGCATCAGAGAAGTGGCAGGAGAAAGGGCCGGGAGCAAGCTGGGGTGGCAGTAGGGAAATGAGCCTGGGACGTAACCATGTGAAGAGGGTTAGTGCATAACTCTGTTTTGAAAGCCTAGGACATGTGGCAGACCAGGTGGCTGGCTGGGAGGCTTGACTGTGAGGACAGCGGAGTGCTCGGAGTCCTTGGTCCGGAGTCTCCTGGGAGCCAGACAGCCAGCTGGGCACTTTTCTTCTTACTGCTGGAAAGACCCAAAGCCAGGTGCGTAGGGCTAAGCTCCCCGCAGTTGGTGGTTACAGGAGAGCACTGTCAGCCAGTTCACAGGCTGACCAGGGAGAGATCTTGATTCCTGGAGCGGTGGCAGCTGGAGGTCATCTGTGGTCATCAGTTCTAGTGGAGACATCCTTTCATCTTGCGACCGTGTGTATATTTGTGTGTACGGGGCTGACAACTTAGCAAAGCCCAGCTGGCTTGCTGGAGGGTGACGGGACATACTGGCCAAACGCTTGTCTTTGTGGCTGGCCCAGCCTGTCCATGGCTGTCACTGCTGGTCTTCCCTTTATGTCTTTTGCCATGATAAGGATTTGCCAGGTCACCTTGGGTGTACTGAATCATAGCGAGGATATGCTGGGTTGGGCAGCTCCAGCTGCAATCGCAGCTGCTCACACAACCCTCCTGTACTCCAGATCAAGCCTGGTTTCTGATGCCCTAAATGATGTGGCTTCCCACCTTTCCTTGAAGAAGGTAATCCTGCTGAAGGAGCCTTACAATCAGTATTTTCCCCTGATGTTCAATTTAGGATTTTACCTAGTTGCATGCCAATACATTCTACTCCATGCCCCTCACCCACTCCCTAATGATCCTCAGCACTTCCCTCCTCGCCTCCCTCTTGACATCCAGTGGATCTGAAGAACAAACAATCACCAAATTCTTTCTCATTAGTCTTGTCAAAAGTGTTTGCATCCTGCATGATATTTCATCTACAGAGGAGAGATGGGATCTGTAATAAAATCCTAATGTTCAGATCGTTTCTTGTCTCTGTGGTAGGGAGAGTTATGTAGCTCAGACTCAAATACCAATCATTTGTTAAAAGTTTGGACACCAGTCTAATCCTTCCAGAGACTGAGGTGCCTGGGGTTTTAGGAAGATCCAAACTAATAACTGGGGTATCAGACATCTGTTCCTGACTCCCTTCCACTTTCGGTCTTCCCACTGGGGGCTGTGAAATATTTGATCCATCAGATTATTTTGTTTACTGCTCTTTGGAGTGCCCACACCCATCTGTGTGCTTCAGAGAAAGTTCTGTTGAGGAAGTCGCAACTTCGTACGTGGTCACAAAGAGAAACTTCACTGCAATTCCCATGTCTCACTAGCTGCCCACCATGTGCACAAAATTCTGAAATACGGAGGTGCAGTGAACCCAACAGATGTTCTTGTAAGTTTAGTGAAAGGAGGTGAAGTCTTCCGTTTTGTGAGACTTCTTCAACTGTATTGGACATCAAACTGGGAGGTCAGCCCCCATGGTTTTGAATTTGTGCTAAGCCCTAAACTAGTGGACCAGGCTCATATCTGGGTTCTCCCATTCAGGCTTTGAAATCTGAAGAGGCCAAGTTTGGTGCTGTGCGTTTGCTTCATCCCATGCTCAGTTTAACGTTGTCTTTTTGAGGCATCCCAACACCCTTTCTCAGACTGCTGGGATGACAGCAGTCTGAGAAGGGGTCAAGTTTGCCTGAAATTGGGTTTCAAAACAGCATTTCTTACACTGTGTTGCTCTATCAGAGCTCCTTGTCTGCAGCTTAACTCTCTATTCACTTTGTGGAGGGGAAAGCACCATATACACAAAGAAGGAAAGCAATAGTATTATTTAAAAGAGAGTAGTCCTAGTGCTAAAGCTTTCTGAAGTGAGTACTTTATTATTGTCTAGGAAGAATGTCCCTACTGCTCTGCTGGTTCTCCTTGCCTCATCCCATATGTGGCAGCTGCTCCTGGTTTCTACATCCCCTGCCTGACATGCTTGTGTCCTGATTCACATTTCTTGCTCTGTACCAAAGCTTTACAGGGTCAGGGATCTGGCTTCATTTATAATCACTGCTGACACTTAATAATATTTCTGCCTTAGGTTAGAAGTGCTCACAGAAAAGACACTCATTACAGTAAATGCAAACCACTGAAGCACTGCACTGGTCCCTTCGCCATCCCTTCTTACAGCATGGCTTGCTCTCTAGGCAGAAATCTAGTCCTGTGTTGCAGTTTTATCACTCTACTAGTACTCCTTTTGGGGGGAGAAAACGCAACATCAGTCTTTCTCGTCTCCTGACGTCACTTCAGCATGGATTTGAACCATTTCTTGAGTCCCAGCTTGTCTAGTATCTGCCCTGCATGTGTACAAGCACAGACTACACCATAGTCTTGCTTCTTCCAAGGTGGAGGGCCTGAGTATTTCATGCTCTTTTGCATAGCTCTCAGTCATGTGGTCTGGAGAGATCAAGCATGACTGAGGCTGAACATCATCCAGGAGCAGATATCATGAGATACTACTCAGCCCTCTTAAATCCACTGTCGATCCTTTGAACCGGTGCTACAGGTACAGCCACTGCTGGGGATGGCAGAGTGTATTCCACAAGGCTGGCTCCACGTACCCATTGCTTGCTTGGAGTCCATTCTGACTTTCCAGCATAGGTACAGCCTCTGTGTACATAGTCTGTAGCTTTTATAGACATAGCCAGTGTAGACATAGCTCTTGTAAAGCCCAGTCAGTCACAAAGACAAATCAGATTCTACCCCAGACTTAATTTCTCTGAATAAATATTCAGAGGTATTGACAAGGGACGTTTTGCTGCAGCAGCATGCAGTGAGCTGCTGGGGGATTGTGAAGAATGATCAATGCTATCATTTTTATGTACTTCATTTCCCCTGGAAATGTTTCAGTGCTGCCACCATCATTTCTTCAGCCCATTTCTTCTTACACTGATGGGGGCAAATTTTCCTACTGGACTGAGGGCTTTCACAGCAATGGGGTGTCATTAAATCAGACAAGGCAGCACAAGTTGAAGAATGATCCAGAGTGTAGAGGGCAAGGCAGGAGAGGTCGAATGAGCAGATTATGAATTGAATTCCCAAAGGACTTGGTTTCTTTTAAAACTGAACAAGAAACCAAGCAGAGTAAATATGAATACGTACAGCAGCTCAATTTCTGCTTCATAGTATAGCTACTTTATAGAAGCTGCTTCTGTGTAGCTTCTTACTGCCTGGTTCTCTGCTGGAAGGGTTAAAAAAGCAGCACTGGGATTGGGGGAGCACAGGGTGGAGACAAGCATTAAAAAATAATATAAATGGCCATCGTAGTATAACTGAGGGTAAAAATATCCCAATTTTACTTACTTGGGCTACTTCTATGCTGTGGAAGTAAAGTGAATTCAGAGAAAACTGATGAGAATGATTGAGAACAACCTGGAATGAATGAAAAGTTTGAAATTCTTTCCTTTGAAGAGAAAAGAAAAATCTTGTAAAGTAATAAGTGAGCTAGAAAAAGATGAGGGCCATATATATTTTTCCTGCCATATTCAGCAAAGATATGGAGCAGTCAATGAGATTGAAAAGGCAGCAAATTCCAAATGCATTCAAGGGAATACTCTTTCAGACAGCGTGTATTCAGACATTGGAGCTTCTTCCACAGACAACACGGTTCAAGGGCAGTTTGGATGTTTCTGTGAACTATAAGTATATCCAGAGTTATTAGGTAGACAAGAGCTTTGGAAGGTTAAAAAACACTCCTGCTTCCAAGTTTAAATCAATCTCTTGGTATTACACATTCAGGTGAAGTCTTCCAAGGAGGTGAGTTATCATCCCTCTGCCTGATGTGAGGTTTCTTACACCTTGTGCTGAATTAACTGAACCCAGTTGCTGCCAAAGAGAGCTTTCTGGAGGAACTGGGCTCCACGACTGATGTGGCTTGACCTTGTCCTCTTCATGCAGTTTCAACTGAAGTGCATTGAATTATTCTTGCTGTATGCTGGTGTGAAGGAAGCCAGGCTCACAGGCCAGGAGAGGGTTGAATCAGGAGAGAGTGGTGGGTCTCATTCCCATCAGGCTGAAAAGTTGAATAGATGCAGCAGCAGCAAAGGCATTTCAGAAGAAAAATAGCAAAACTTGGGCCAAAACAAATAGCTTTGTTTAAATAATTCTATTATGCAATGTGCTTTTTGGAGAGAAATACCAGTAAAATACTTTCTGATCGCATGGTGCAATAAGAAGAGGTTTCATTTAGGACTTTGCTAACATTTGTGCGAGCATCTTGCAATGCAGTGGTGGTGCCTGGGTCCGTTCCAGCAGTGACAGACTCATATCAAAAGCCTCTTCCTTTTCAGGGGAAAAGGGTAAAAACCTCCCTGTGGAAGGTTATGGTCTTTTAAAAGCACTTACTAATATCTTTAGCTTTTTGGATGGTTGGTTGGTGTAGGTGTACTGCAAAGAAAGAGTGTCAAAGTTTGAAGATTCATTTCAAGGACAGAAAAGCCCCACACTGTGAATATAAAGAGGGACTCCCCTTTACATCACCAGCTTGATGACATGCCTCCAGGCCTCAACCTCTGAGGCACAGCTGGAGACAGAGGGGACAGCAGCACTTTTTTATAACATGCTGGTATTTTACTTGAATGTACAATATCCCTGTGAAACTATTATTATTACTAGTACTATTATTATTATATTATTGTTATGTTATACCCCTAAAAGAGCTGTGCAAATCTCCTCCTTCTCCCAAGCTGCAGCTCTAGGGATTTTTGCCTTGATACCTGTCATCAGGCAACATTTCCTATTGGATTTCTAATTAAGGTGGAAGCCTTTGGGACTATGTTCCTGACCAGCTTATATTTGTGGAGGTTTAAGGACATTTTAGATAGAGTTTAAATACTGCTTTTAAACATATTTGTTCTGGTTTAGTTCATTTTTCTATAATCAGCCAAAGTATCTCTATACAATCACAGCAGGAATTAACCTGTCATAGTCATAGTTTCATAAATATGATCTACACTGCTTGTTGGTTAAAAAACAGTTTTCCTGGTGGATGTGAAGGTAATGGCTGTGTCTCTGTGTCTTCTCAGGCTCTGCTCTGTGAAGGTTATGGGAGGGTACAGGTTTCTGAGGTGTGCTACTCAGGGACTTATTTTCACTGTGCTTCTTCTCTAAGGTGCACGTTGCAATACTGAAAAGGTTATATTGCTATTATTACTCTAAAAGAATAGGAGGGATTTGTCTCTCCTGTTACTTCTCTTGGGCCGGATGCGACATGTGTGACACACACTGTATGCCAATAAATTTGCATCAGTCTCTGCAATGAAATCTGTTGGCACTCTGCCGGCAAACTGTTGAGGTCCCCCAAAAGATGATTCAGATCTTGGTTGGAAATATACAGACCAGCCTCTGTCAAAGCAGTTTAGGAAAAAAAGCCAACAGTAACAAAGCGATTTAAGTTTGTGTTACCAGGGACCAAACAGCAGCCTACCCGGCAGTCTGGTACGCCTCTCTTCTGAATTTGTCCAGGGCTGCAGTCAAAAATTGTTTCCACTGTGGTACGAAGTGCACCGTTCATCTCATCTGCCATTTCTGAAATGTTCCTAGCAAGAAAAAGAGTGCTCAAAGTGGATCAATGTAGACTTTGCAGGCAAATACTCAGCCCATGTGAAAATCAGGCTGTTGTGCTGAGCACCCTCAGTTTGTGAACTCTGGTTTCTGTTGAAATACAGTGTCACCGAGTTTGCGGCCGGTGGAGCTTTCAGAATCTTTGCTCACTCTCTCTGCCTTGAGGTGCATGAAACCATTCAAGTCTCCAGGCCTGCCAGGCCGGTTCCTTTCATGGACGTTACAATCACTAACAGCATAAAAAAGCCAAGGGTGGAAGTTATGCTTGGTTGCTGTGGTTGTAATCGAGTTAAACTAGAGAATTGAGTTAGGTGGAAAGTGCTCCATCTCCCTGCAGAACGTGAACCATGCTGACAGGCTGAGCTGTGCTATAAGCAGCAATAGGCTATGCTTTTGTACATAAATATAGTCAAACATAGCACACTGCCAGCCTCAGAGGGCAGGTGCAGCAAGTAGACATTTACGTTATTGGCTCTGTGTAAAAACAGAAGGAAAAAATTCCCATCACTTCAGTCGGCAGAAATCCTGATCCTTTAAACAAATGCTGGCTGCAGAGCCGAGAAGAGATCAGTGTGAAAATACGTGTAGCTGCAGTTATTTTAACGAGCCTGTAGGACTCATTTTGGCTGCTGCCCTGATCTCTGTGCACTGCTTCTATAGGGTCCCCCATAGAGGGGGTTTAACTGTGGAGCCGTAGGCCAGATTTCTGTAGAGAAAAAGCCTATCAACTCTTCTGCTTCCAACTGCTTGAGCCCATTCTGGGATGAGGTGGAGGCCTCAACTGTGTGTGCAAATGTTGCTTTGCTGATGCAGAGAAAAGTGTTTTGAAGACAAACAGGGGCATGCTTGTTCCATTTTGGGATGTGCATTTCTTGGCTCAGCTTCTTTCAGTGTACTCATACTGACATCCAAATAGGGCATAATAGTGGGTTCATATGTGTGTGCTTTACTGTCTTGATTGAAATGCAAGATGCATTAAAGAAATACTAATTGATCAAGAGTAAATTGCACGAGCTCTGTAGTTCTTCAGCAAGTTTGCACTTACTGGGCAGAACCTAATGAGTTTGTATTATATCCCAGATGGTAATCATACGAATCTGTAAGTACGTTAAGTGACGGTCTCATATTTTTTAGAATTTGTTCTGAATCTTAAACTAAAAAATTCAAGTGTGACTGGAAGAAAGCTGAAGACAAAGGTCACTGCTGATTTCTTTTGTGACAGCTTTCTCTAGATTGTGAACTAGGGGTGTTTTACAGGCAATCTGATTTTTGAGAAGACGATTTTCTTTCTCATTTGAAGGATCTGTTCTCTTGATCTGATTTTCTTTCTTCCATGTTCAGGTTGTGTGTTTATGCATACAAATACATCTGGCAGTCCCTAGTTCTTTGGGTCAGGCTCTTTCATGTGGGTAAATGGAGATGGGGAGGCACTGTAGCAGACCAGACATTCATTTATTCCGCTCTCCTGCTCTTAAGAGTGATCAAATGCTTCAGAGGGATCATGTGATGAATTCCAAAACAACAGCTGTAAAATATTCTGCTCACGGGTAGATTTATTCCTCAGGTTTTTTTAAGCACTTAAAAGTAAGAAAATAAACCAATTTTTTGAGGCTGTTATTATTAGTCAGCTATTTATTTATTTAGGCATATATTTAATATTCTGCCAAGTTCCTGGCCTGGAGGGTTCCTACGGCAATGCATTCTGCAAGCTAAACTGCACATTGTTTGGAAAAAAGAGCATTTCTTCCCATCAACTGATCCTTCACTTTGATAAAAAGTCCTCTCTTCTTTGGGTAAGAGAGGCTAGATAAGAGTGCTAAACCTCTCCCATGATACTGATGTCTTTCTGGGATACTTCTGTCTCACCTGCCTGTCACTGCTTCCTGCCTGGACCAAATTGTCCCAGCAGGTGTTCTAGAATTACTGTTTTTAGCTCCTACCTGTTAATCAGGGATCCCAAAACTATGGTAAAGCTATTGCTTAGTGGAAGGCAAACAGCTTCAAAATAGTTATGGGACATGGCCCAGCTTTGGGACCTGGTGTTGCTGCTGGGAGGGAGAAGATTGGGATCCCCTTCATCAGGACACCTATTGATAAAATTTTTTAGCTTCCTGGCTGAATATAGATCTGTGCTCCAAGGGAGAGGGTATCACTGACCTAGGTAATAGCATAACCTGATCAATATTGCCATTAGTACTTTGTCTCATTGCTTGTCCATGCTAACGGTTTTAATTGACTTTGTGCCTGGTAGCTCAGTGTGCTCAGGGGGTGTTTTCCCACTTAGCTCAGTGCATTTTTGATCAGACCACAAATGAGGTCTTTCTGACATCGTCTGCAGCCTGGACTCACCTACATCATCTGAGTCATCCATCAATTACCTCGTCTGGCTGCTCAGCTGCCTTTTCCAGCAATGAATGCCTTCACTGAGCACCAGTCCAGCACAGAGCTGTGTGGACCAGCCTCTCAGCCCACTTACTGTTCCTTCTTGATGCCATTTCCAGGCCTTGAGGCCCCAGTTTCAAACCAGTTGTGTTTCTTGTCTCCTTCTCAGGTATTTATGCTTCCTTTCCTCTCAGCCTCCCAGATAATTCTTTCCCTAGGCGTAGCTATGTATAGCTACTGAGCTAGACAGACCTTTTGCCTGATGACTGTGGTCATTCTTAAACTTCCAAAAAAGCCTGTGACCTGTTTCCAGAAGTGGTTCATTGCTAGCCTCTCAGAAGAACTACAATTCCCAAAGAAGCAAAGAGCCATGAGAGATTAAAAGAAATGCCTAGGCAGGTGAGGTATCTAATTCCCACTGAGAATGAGACACCTAACCTACTTACAGCTCTGGAGGCTTGATTTTTTTATTTTCTTTTTCCAAAGACATTTAACTATACTGAGAGATACTGTTGAAAACCTGACCTGTAGGCATTATGAGAACATAAACCCAGCTGAAAAGCAAAGGGATTCTTCCCCCAAAGTCACAGAGGTTCTTGAAAAAGCCCTGGCCAAGTCCTTGCATTGTTGCTGTGGGACACGTCCCCTTGGAGGTGAAAATGCCATCATCCCTCTGCACTGGAGGCACCGGCCAGCTCTTGTCCCTGCTAGCTAGCACCCATGGAAGGCTTACAGCTCAGTTCAGCGGACGCAGAATCCAACCCTAAATGTTTTTCCCTAGAGATTTAAAGAAAACCGTGCAGGAAGGACAGTCATTTGAGTTGTGCTAGAAAATATTTTTAAAAGTCTGTGTCACGTTGCCGTGGTGACAAAAGTTCTTAAAATGATGAAGATTTAAGTCTAGGCTGGGAATGGTGGCATGGGAAGGGGGGCTGTTGTCATGACAACCTCAACTCTGAGAGTGCAAGAGGCAAAACACATGGTGGTGGCAGGATCTTTGGGGTTTATATATATATCTATAAATGTCTGCCATTTATGCCAGCTTTCTTGGTGCTAATTAGTCCTGCTATTTCACCTTTCTCTGCTGTAAATATTTTCCAGTAGACACAAGTCTCTGAGAGAGAAGGCAAGAAAATGCTTTTTTTTCTCTTTCATTTTTGCATGGGTTTTATGCTGTTCGCTGTCTATGGCCCCTCAGCTCCTACCTGGAGAAGAACTTCCATTAGCCAGAAGCAAGCTGCCTGGGAAGAGTTAAACCATCTTGCGAGGAGGTAGAGGCTTGCAGGCTTGCACTGTGTTCTCACAGAGCTTTAACAGCACCAGGCTGCTACAAGATCACTTCTCCCTGCCCTGTGTGCACATACACACCCTGGCTTTTCTTGGTGCTGAAGTGGCTGTTTCTGAATGTGAAGGGTACCTCCTTGGGCTGTAGTTAATAGCCACAATACATGGGCAGTGGTTAGAGCAGGCAATCAAACTGGCATCCCTAGATTCAGCTTAAAACTTTGCGCTCAGTTTCTTGTGAAATGTCTGGCAAGTGACTTTTCCCTTTTATGTGCCTCATTTTGCCCATCTAGAATAATGGAGATCACGCATTCACTGGAGATATTGAAGCATACCAGATTAATGTCAGCCGAGCCCCTTGAAACCTTCAGATGAAAACTCCCACAGCAGCACAAAGGATTATTTTATTTTAAGTGTGAAATCTACTTGGATATCTCTCTTAACACCTGGCACTTAGTGCACTTCCCACAAACTCGCTGTTCCAGGCAGCCCTGAGACAAGCACACTCCACAGCGTCTTCCCCTGTGAGCGTTAAACCTAATGAATCATGGACCTGATTCTCCTCTCGCACTGACTCAAGGCAGCATCAGCAAGTCCGTTGACATTGATTATGTCATTTGGTGCAAAGCAAGCATAAAAAGAGAATCAACCCCAAACTCTTGCCTTCCTCTAAAACTTGATCTGCTGGCTATTAGTTTTCCTTGCTGGCACAGCAAAAAGCAGGCAAAACCAAATTCTACACCATCTCAAACTGTCGAGCGCATCCCTGAATCTGCACACTGCTTGCAGATGTAGCTGTGCACCACAGATGATTTCCCATCTCCAGTCCATCTGCTCTGTGCTGGCTAGTGCTTTCAACATTGTCCCGATACAATCTGGATCCCAAAGCTCCCTCCCTCCCATACCATTGCGCTGTTCTGCCAAACACGTTGTGAGAAGCACAGCCCAAAGCTGTCTGACCCAAAGCTCATTCTTCATAAGGGACTCCTGCTTCCCTGTATACTGTGAAGTTGTAAATAAGCCCAACTGCGTTCCATCACATAATTTTGCTTCCTTAACTAAGCCCCTTTTCACCAGGCCAGCCTGAGCAACAGTTGCCTCAGAAATTCAGAGTTTATATCTTTGTATATTTTAGTGGCAACAACAGCATTTTGTCCATTCCTCCAAAAGAACCAAACGTGTGGCCTGGCAAGTTACTCCAGACATCAAACCTTTTGGAATAAGATCAGTTTATGCTTTGGCACAGGTTAAATGTGACATCACTGGAAGAATAAATAGAAAGTTGGAGAGGGTGAGGAAGGAGCAAGTAAAGGGGTTGATGATGCATTTCCCATAGCAGGATCAGGAGAGGGAAAACAGCAGCTGAGGTCTTTTGTGTTGCTTTACTGAAACGTTGTTGCCCAATGGTGTGGGTTTACTCAACAGGCTGAATTTCTTGGGGAGCTGCGCTTTCTCTCTTGACTCTGATTGCTTGTGCGTCCTAACAGTGTCTGAGTTTTTCAGGGTTTTTGGCTCTGTGTGCGCCTTGTGTATGCTCATGGCATCCATGCTTCAGTGCTCGAAAGTGTGCAATGCTCTGTGTGCCTGGAGAGGATTTTTTTCTTCCTGGGGGAAGCCCATCCTGTGAGCTCTTTGTGTCATTTGTCTCTCCCCTCGCTTCAGCCTCCCAGGATGGACCTGCACCTCAAGGCTCCCAAGCCCTTCCCCTCTCAGATCGGTTGCATCACTCTTGCTGAGTGTAGAGAAGGTGACTTTTTGCCCCTTGTACAAGAACTGGCACTGATCTGTGGTAGTGATCCCTAAATGAGAAAAAAAACACTGGTTTCTCAATGAGCTGCCTTTAGTTTGCATGTTGGCCAGAAGGAGTAAGAGCTTAAACTGTGTCCAGTCAGGTCTCATAACAAAACTGGGTGATGTCCAGTCAGTGCCTAGATAGGTGATATGCAGCAGCACTGTAGCTGATGATGCAGGGAGTTAGTACAACCACTCTACGGTGATCTGTCTAACAGCATTTCAGGCTCAGAAAAGCTCTTCACAGCAACCAGCTATCCCAGTATATCAAGAGATTAACACTTAGGTTTGAAAAGGCAGCTAATACCTCTGTGAGGAAAATGTATCTTTACCTCTGTTGTTATCTACAAAAGCCAAGTAAGGAAGAGTGAAAGATTCTTACCCATAGTCCACAAATACTCTTCTTAAATATAAGTAAATACATATTTCCTCACAGCAGAACAACCTTAAATCTGACTAGAGCACTTGGAATAACATATGATACTGTTTTGATTCTCTTTTGAGATTTGTGTTTCCTTTTAAGTTCTTTGGGTGTTTTAAGTCATAAATTAAGAGTAAATTCTTTGCTTTCTATTAAGCTGGAGCAGTGTCATAGCTACTTGATTATCCACAGGGGATTTATCACAGTTGTATATTAACCACAGCGTGGATACAGACACCAGCACTGGCTCAGGACCAGCAGGCTTTCTTAGTTTGGATGCAGTGCTACAGAAATACTGCTATGTTGCTAGTAGAGGTAGTGAAGGGCAACAAGCAGCTTCGCTGCTTTCCTGTGGTGCAGAATCTGTTCATAAACCCTGTGGATGGAAGTCAGTTCTGTGTAGAGCCAGCGTTCAGCTGAGTGAGTGTGGATGCTGTTAGCTCTCTTTGGCAGGGTGTTCAGCTCCAGCTCAGCCGTGCTGGCTCCAAACAGAATCATTACTATGCCTCTGCATCGCAGTCCCCAGCCCCTCAGGAAAACCCATTTGTTCCAAGCATAGCACCTCCGGTACATGCAGAGCCAGCAGGGATGTGCCATCGCACCCCAGCCTGCAGTGCTTGACACGTTGGGGAGCTGAGCACAGAGACAGAGGCTTTGCCAGAGCTGGCCTGGGCCTGGCAGGGCTGGTGCAGCGTGTGCCGGGACTCAGCTGCCTCCCTGCACAGCACTCGCTGCAGTGTCCTCTTGACGGGCTCTCGGTCTCTCGAAGCAGTCCAGTCACCACGGCCCTGGACAGACAAATGCGCTAATGCAACATCGCTCTCAAGGATCGGAGAAAGCCTGGTAACCTGTTGGGCTTGGATAGCCACACCAAGCTGTGTGCCAACATGAAACAACATACCTGATTAAACATACAGCTTTGATTTCAGCAAAGCCCTTGTTTCACTGCCAGAGCCAGGCCCCCATTTCTCCAAGGTGCTTCATTTCTTCCAGCTCAAGTGGTCAGGTTAGAAGAATCCTGCTGCAGTACAGAGCCAATTGAGGAGTACTGTACAGAGTTATGTGAGGCCGACAAGGTTTCTGATTCGTACTGATAGGGTCCTGATAGTTTGTTCTGTGTAAGTGAGATTTCCAAGATGGAGCTCTTATATAACTAGAGATGACTTTGTTGAGGGAAGTTTTGGTCCTCCCACTTTCCCAAGCTGTCCTTTCAGAAAGCGTTGCAAGGTGTCCTTCAGCTGGAAAGACAGAGCCGACTTTGTAACAGGGATTCTGAAGCCACAGCATGTTTTGGACAATCAAGAAACAGGGATATTGGCTCTATCAGAGAATACCCTTGGAAAGACATGCATTTAAGCGTGAATCCGTGCGTTTTCCTTCTCCTGCTCCTCGCTCCCTTTTTCCAAATCACAGACAGCAGAAAGCCAGAAAGCACAAGCACTTCCAGGGGCAGAAGGAGGTGTGATGGACTGGGACCCAGCCTGGGTTGTGTTACAGCAGGACAAGAAAGCCCTGAGTGTTAATGATGAAAACCAGAGAAGTTCCAATTAGCATTCACATTCCTCTGCTTGTGGACCAGCTATTCTAGAATGTTTCTTCCCCCCCTCTCCCTGGCTATAGAGCTATAGACTGCTTTGGGGCACTGCAGCACTGGCTTAGACGCTTCCCATCATGCCACTGGAGTTAGTATTCCCTGCAACACAGGCAACTATTTGCAGTAGGAGCTTCTTCTCAGTGAAAGGTGTTTGTTCACACTCCTTCATAGTTACTCCTGTGTGCCGCACAGTGAGTGTTTCTTATTTTTCTCTTTCGTGTGAATGCAAATGTATTCCAAGGACTGGGCATATGAGCTGGTGACTCCTGGGACTGCCATTTGAAATTGGATTTGTCTCACCTGCAGTTCAGACATTTAAAGTTGGAGTTCATTATCTAGTCTTACTTTATGGGCAGCAGAGAGAAACAAGAATTCCTGAGACACAGTGCATCTCTGTCTCAGGTAAACAAGTGCCACAAAGCAGATGTATCACCCTCTGGGTGTGTGTTTCCATCCAGTGACTCTAATGATGTAGTCTAGATCCCAAGGCCCAAAGCAGGTGAGCTGACTCCACCCTCGCATAAAGCAGATGTTGCCTCTACCTGAGCGGGAGGTGAGTGTCGGCTCAGTTGTGATCCTGCTCTCTAGCCAGTGCTGGGCAATAGAGGGCAATCCCAAATGGACACTGAGCTGCTGGCCTCTCTGAGCTCTGCACTGGGAAAATCCGTGCACTACAAGGGCAGATGCACCCCGGTGTCAATACAGAGGCAGGACTCTCCTCCTCCGCTTTGTGCTTCAGCACTGGGTCCTACACTTATCGGTGGGTTATGTGATGGGTGGTGACCCAGCGGTGAAGGACGACCCATGAGCCAAGATGTACACACACTCTGCACAGAGCTGCCATTTCTCAGCTGCCACCAAATGTGTAAGTGATTAGTGCATGAGAGGAGGCAGCGGGGCCAAACAGCAGAAGAAAACACACAGATTTATTCCTGGTTTTTGGAGGTGCACCAAAGAATAAAGGCTTTCTGCCTTAGCCTGACTAGAATAGATCCCAACCATCATAGAAGAAGCTCCATATCCATTCACCTTTTCCCTAAACTATCCGTTCCCTCAGGCTCTTCGCCCTCTGCTTTTAATATATTATAGGAAGAAAGGCACTTCCTAAACCTGACAGGATTTCTCCCTGTCCCTGGCTGGAGTTCCCTGGGTTACAGGAGCGCTGGAGCTCTTTGAAAAACACATATAGGTGGGAGAGGAAAAGTCATTAGCACAGTAAAACTGTGGTGATACAAAAGAGCCATTCAGAGATCCTTCTGCAAACGGCTGCTCCAGCTTCATTAAAAGCATAGCCCGTGGCTGTCACTCAGATAGGCTGGATTTGCTTTCGGTTATCTAAATGAGAATGATCATTTCTGCAGTGAAAAAAAAAGAAGAAACCAGTAGGAATTATTCTTTATGAATTATGTGCTCAGCTTTCGTACTGACCTATTGAGTCAGCATTGAGTGTTGGATTTCCTGGAACAGCCTTTCATGCTGGATTTGGGGTATTTTCTTCTTTTCAGCCCAGAAATAGCGGTAGAATGGCCTTTCTCATACTTAAGTGACACTTGGACTCTAGCTGCATCTTGGATGCAGTGGAAATAATGGAGTTTAGGAGCAGTTATCCAAATCATTCATCCTTGTGGTTTCCAGCATTCTTCTGTGGCTCCCTCCTGGTCTGGACTGAGCATGTCGGCATCTCTAAATGTGTGTGACCTCGTGGCATCCTGATTACGTGGGGAAGTGTTAATATCTGGTGTGGAAACAGGCATTCAAATTGAACAGCTAGCTCTGACACCAGAGTGATGAGCCAATTTAGGCAGCTAAACTGACAAACAATGATTCCTTTCCTTTATAACAGAAGTCTTCTGCCTTTTTAGCTGTTTCAGCTGGCTCACAATGGGATCAAAGGAGGCTAATCCCTGGTATAGGCAAAGATGGCAGGTGGTTGGGATGAGCAGGACTATCTCTGCCAGAGCAGCAAGGAGTTAGATGGACTTAGCCATACAGTCACATAGCACGCCTATGGCCTATCCCATGCTTCAGATACTGCCCTGACAGTCATCCCCCCTGGTAATTTCCTGCCCCTCCGGAGGTGATTCCCAGGTGGCTGGGACACCCTCTGCATGTTCATCTTCCTACAAGGAGGCTCAGTGGAGCCCAGGCAGTGCTCTGGACGTGGTCCGTGCTCAGCAAGCGGTAGGTGTGCTTCTGAAGTTTCAGTCACTGCACCATCAATTTTTATTAATAACACGGCAAACTGAAAATCAGTTTGCTATCTCATGTAAGCTTGTACCAGGGTCTCTGTGCCTTTTGGCCCACTGCATGTTGCCCCATAAGAAAGTTGTGTTTAACAGGTTCCTTTTACATCTGAAGAACTGACAGTTAATGCTGCTACATCCCTAAGGAAATGGTGAGCTTGGATAGGTGTCACAGCATGCTCTGCATGGCTCACTTGCAGATCAGTTTTACAACAGCACTGGGAGTCACACTGCAACGAGAGGTGTAGTGGCAGGTCAGAAAAAAAAAAGTGTGACCACGCAGGGCTGGAGCAGCAGGGGAGGGCCGAGGTCCAGGAGTGGAGCTGTGCAGGGGGACTCTGCAGGTGACACAGCAGAGAGGCTGTGGGCCGGAGTGGAGGGGCTGTAGCATAAACAAGCTCTGTGGGAAGTTTCAAGCTGATGTAGCTGGATTAGGACAGAGCTGACTGAAATACACCCTGGAAGGCAGTACCATCCCACAGGTCAGGGTGGAAATGCAGGAACAGAGCTGGGACATGCAGCCTCATCTGATTCACAGTAGTCTTCTTCGCTCCTCATGTTCCTCTGCTTTTTGTTCCTCCCCATTAAACTCAACTAGGACATTGTGTCACCAGCTTGCAGGCTGGGCTGCAAACCAGGCAGGCTGCATGTGCCTTCAAACCATGGGAGGCCTTCCGAGAAGGCCCTGCCGTGGCAGCTGACAGCAGTGAATCTGCTTCATGCACACACAGCTGTCCAGATGTTTCACTCCTCCTCTACCAGAAACAGCAAGGCTGTCTGTGGGGAGAAGTGATTAACGTTTCTCCAGACGACGGCAGGACACGTTGGCAAGGTTGGGGCATGGCTGTCAGGCCTCCATCCATCCGGGCTCTGTCACAGATTGCTGTTGTGACACAGCAGCATGTGCGAGGGCATGCCAGATTTGTTCAGGGTCTCTGTTTTCAGGATAATGCAGTAGGCTGCTTTAGCTGAAAGCCAGCATACTGTGAGGACGAAGTGTATGGTCCTTACTGGATCCAAGCCATTGCCCAGTGACAGTGTGAAGGTCTCCTCTCTTCATGAGCTGTGTTAGTGGCGAAAAAGGCCAGAAGGTGGGCTCTGTGCTGAGCCACACAGGGCCAGCCACGCTCTCCAGAGCCCATCTCTCCTTACTGTGGCATGTTGTAAGGTAGGAAAAACCAAACCTGGGCAGATGTGCAGCTCAGGATAGCAGCAGAATATAAGAAATACAAGAAATTAGTTGAATCAGCTTCTCTTCTAGAAGTCTCTGCTGAGTTTGAGGCCATTCTTTCTTGCATTTAATACTTGCAGAGACTGCTTCTGACATCCAGTACAAAGACAGCTTCCACCATGGGTCAGTGTGTAGCATATATTCAGCAAGAGCAGGAATCAAAGAAGGTCATTGCAGTTAAAAAGATGTAATGATAGAGTTTATTTCTGAGGAGTGGCTGATGTTCCAGAAATATTTGAAAACAACTTATTTTATAAAATGAGTTATGGTGCTTTTAATGTAAATTAGAAGGCAAAATCAAAGGGCAAGGGGTGAATGATTATGATTTGGTATTTTGGTTTTTAATCTGTTTTTCAGCTGATTCTGCTCGCATATTGTGTCTGACCCGAGCTGAGCTGACGCAGCCTTTTCTGTTACTTTAGCAAGGTTCTTGACCCTGATACTGCGTCTAATTATGTTGGGTTCGTTGTTTGGGGAGCTGCCATCTAATCTGCTCCCTCTTGGTCCCTGCAGATCTTCCACATGACCTACGATCTGGCCAGTGCAGTGGTGCGGATTGTGAACCTGATTGGGATGATGCTACTGCTATGTCACTGGGATGGCTGCCTCCAGTTCCTTGTGCCTATGCTGCAGGACTTTCCTGACGATTGTTGGGTTTCCCTCAACCGCATGGTGGTAAGTGCTGGCCCCGCTTCCTCTCTTATGGCCCGAAACCCAGGCCCTTGGTCATAGCATCACCATTTCAGCACCAACCTCCCAGCACTAACACAGCATCCCCAGGCTTCCCATTCCCCCCACCTCCTTTTAGAGCCTTCCTCCGCTATCCAGCAGGCACTTGTAAAGCCACAGCACTGTGGGCATGGAGGCTCCTTGGAGGCAGTTTCTGCAACGAGACAGGCTGAGGGCTGCAGAGCAGGAACCAGCCCCAGCAGAGCCTGCTGCGGGCTGCCTGCAGCAGAAGGCAGGAGCCAGGCTCCCCCTCCTGGCAGGAAACAGCAAGGAGCAAGGATGGAAACGGTTTTCTGCTGGGATCTGGGCATACTGAGCCAAAGGCAGGAGGCAGAGGGGGTCCTAGAGCCATAGCTGGGTCTGGTCCATAATTCGCATTACTGGTCCCAAGGAAACTGTTAAGCCCTCTGCTCCATATCCACTCGAAGGGTGGGTGTGATCACCCACCCTTCTCCCTGCGGAGCTGCACAATATCCTGTTAGAGTGGCCTCAAACAGACTGCCAAGCCACAGTTTGGCGTCCTGTCGTGGGATCAGTAGCCAGACTTCCCAATAACGTCCCAAGCTGCTGCTGTTTGCTGTGAGGGAGATTTATGCCATATGGTAAATGCACGGAGAGTTCATGGTACCTTTCAACCATCTGACTGAGAATTCGGGATCTTTTATTCAAAGGGACAATGTCCAGTTGATTCAGCAGCAAAAACTGACAAAGCTTAAAAAATTGCCTTGTATTGCAGCTCTTAACCTCCAGATTCCCCCAGCCAATTTCTTCTGTAAAAAAAAAAAATGTCAGGCACTCGGGCAGAACAGAACAAATGTAAAATGTATAAAAGGACTGCCAACTTCCCATGCCTCCCACATGCGGAGCTATGGGCACATGCTGCCCATGCCTAGGAAGAGTGAGCATCCATGAAAAAGTCATCTGTTTGGTGTTTATTTATTCATTTCTTCCCTCTGCAATAATCATTCACTTCCTGCTGTTGAAAGGTGTCACACTGACAGTTATGGAGACTAGAACCCTTTATTTATCTACAGCAAAAGAACAACCCATGCAGCAGCTGCCTTATCCTCCCCCATGCTGCCTTTTTATTATTTATGTGGCAGGAGAAATGAAAGATCAGTGCTCCATTGTGCTTGTGCTATTCAGGTTCAAAAGGACATACAGCTCCTCGTCCTGGGGAGCTCAGAGGTGCAGACAGAAATCATCCCCATCCGATGAAGTGACTTGGCCATGGTGCCCTTGCAGGATAGCTTCAGAGCAGCAGATCTGAACCATGTTTCCTTTATCCTAACATTTGGGTGGAGGCTGCTGTCTGATAGCAACAACTTCCATTTGTTTCTCCCATCCAACCCTGGGGGAAGAGGCAAAAGCTAGGGTTGCAGAGTTACAAGTGTGAGTAGCACACTTGACTCAAAGGCCAGCGGATGAGAGCTGCAACACAAGCTGCAAAGTGACCTGAAGAGTCAAAACACCGGGTCTGCTGGTAACTGGTGCATGGAAAACCTTTGCAGAAGGCAATAGCTCGCAATGGCAGACACACATGGTGAGAGGAAGAGTAATCCAGTGCTGGAGCACTGACTGAAAGTGGGACACCTGGGTTCAGTTCCCAACTCTGTTCTGTGTGATCCCAGGCAAGTCAGATGGGAGGCTCAGAGAGTTCTCCTTCCCCAGATGATTCTGAGGAGTAAATAGTAAATAGTGTAATGGCAGGTATCTAAAATAGTCTGAGAGACCTGGGGTTGTACTGACTAGGTTGCACAAATGCATGGCACAAGCTAATGCAAATTGCCTTTCGGATACTTTTCTCTCAGAGGCTGTAAAGCCAGAAATCCAATTCTGTAACCCAGTGGAACGACGAGCCGCAAACTTATTAGGATCAGAGCCTGATGAGGAAGGAAACAAAGCTAAATTTATATAATCTAGAAAAAGAGTTACCTGGGCCAGACTATGACCAGGGCCTATAAAAGACCATCAAGGTAACTGTGTAGTGAAGGGATAGGGTCTTGAAAAGTGGCAGGAGACAGGACAGAGGAAAAAAAGATTTAGCCTGGGCACCTTTCTTAGCAGCAAGACTGAAGCAAGGGGCGAAGGATGCATTCCAGAGGCAGAAGGGCTCAGCAGAGTCTTCAGGAGGGGCAGGGTAGAAAGTTTCTATCCAAAGCAGAGCTTTACCAGGCAAGGACTCATGCTGCAGTACTTTTCTTCTGAGCCTTGAGAGCCTGTGAAGCTGGGAATTAAACTTGCCTTGTGTGATTTTTTCCACTTGTCCTCTGCAGCTAAATCACCTTCACTTTTTCCACTTAATAGAAGTGAAAAAAAAAATTATCGTAGTGACTGTGTCAAAAATGGAGCGTCAGGAAACTGCGATGAAGATCTGGGGAGGTGGTTATATGCCCCACCTATAGTTCAGGTGGCTTCCACTCCAGAAGCTGTACAGGAATATGCCAGCCCTAAAATAGCTTGGGTTAGAACATTTAACAAAGAGAATAATTAGTTCTTCTGGAATCAGATATTTTCTTCTCACAGTAAGGTTCTGTCCTCTAATCTCCTGAGAAGATTTCCAGATGTGTCACTGGGACCAGTGTTGGATGTGAATGGCATGATTAGTGCAATAATTTACGTATAGTCTATAGTGAAGTAATAGGAGAGGCCACTGAGCCAGGAAACAAGAAGAAACTGGTGGTCTGGGTTGTTCTCAGGCTTTGGTGCTGAGATCTTGATAGTAGCTTCCAGAATGGCTCTGTCTGAGAGCTGTGATGGACAGGGTTGGGAGGTGGGAGGCCAAGATGGCCTCTGTGACAGAGAGTTGGTAGGTTGGATTTTGGGACATTCTGTACTGACCTGGTCACAGCTTTGAGGAGATAAATATACTTGGTGCACAACTGCCCTGATTACACACAGGAGCCGAAAAGCTGGGATGGAACCAGTGCAGGAAAAAAGGAATCTTCTGAAGCTGCTAACAGCCAAGGGGAGCTGAAAGTGAGGTGCCAAATGCTTTAGAGGCTTTCTCCTTGCGTATGGAGGTGCTGCTTTTACACCACTACAGAATTTCCCACCTAGCCACCTGGCAGTCCGTAAAGCCAGCTCTGATTCTGGCACAGCAGGGAAAGAAGATTCATCACCTCCCGTCTGCTTCCTAAAGGTTTGATCCTCTTCCAGGAGATTTGTGAAGGGTCTGGTGTTGCTGGAGTCATAACAGGGGCACTCAATAAATCCCTGGGTCCAGTTCATCTTGGTGTTTTCTACATGCACCATGTTTCATCTTCAGCAATTGTAGGAGGACTGAGTCTCTGTATGTCCTCTTTCTGAACTGGCTCTGAAATGGCAGGGAAGGATGTTTTCAGTATTAATTACTCAGCTCCAATCTCAGGGCCTTCAGCATTAGCTTCTCTACAGGGCACTTCATTAAAAAGAGAAACATTAGTGAGTCAGCTGCAGAGCAGCATGTGTGCAGGCAGCAGCAGCTCCCCAAGACCCTTGCCTGGCAGCTCCTCATCAGAGAAATCGGAGCTCTGCTAAGACCTGAAAGCTGCTGGAAACACGTGGCTCACTCCCTTGGGTATTGTGCTGAACTGATAAACCCTGCAGGAAAGGCAAATATCCCCACGTCAAATGCAGCGACCTTGCATATGAAATACTAATTGTCTTCCCTTCTACCAAAAGAAGAAGAGCAGCTTTCCTTTTGAGCTTAAACACCCCTCCCTGCCCTCCAGCACATTCTTGCAGTGTTGCTGATAGAAAGGAGGAAGAGAGATGAATGCAGCATGTGTTGTGGAAGACAGACCAATCCTGCATAGATCTCCTGTGTGATTCCTAACTCCTCCCAAGGCTCTGGTCCAGCAGATCCCTCCTACCCTCACTCAGCAGGCATATGAAGCCATGTAGTAGAGTATAATGTTTTATAAAATCTGTCAGGGAGCAGCAAGAGTAGGGCTGCTCCATGATGGGATGTGAGCCAGGAGCCAGGGGTGACCCCTGCACAGGCGGTGCCCTTGCCACCTAGGGCACAGTCCTGCCAGTCCGAAAGAGGGTGGGCAGAGCAGAAGTGGTGATACCAGGGTCCGTTGACCATTCCAGTGAAGGCTGGGTGACAGCCATGTCCAGGGTCTGCCCAGGGAGTCCAGTTAGGAGCAGCAAGAGTTGAGGCCAGAGGCAAGGCTGGAAACATGGCTAAAGCATGTGTTCAGGGCCCAGGGCTGGGCACACGGACAGCTAGCTCAGGCAAGGTCTGAGCGCCCAGGCCTGCGCTGAAATGGAGCTCCAGGAACAATGGGTGCATCTCAGAGTCCTGAGAAAAGCTATTCTGTTAGGTGAAGGCCATGCAAAGCTCCTCTTGGAAATAAGCCCAGAACAGGCAGGTTCTGTCCAATGTGAAGTCTGGCCTACTGCCTCAATTTCTTGTCCCGCTATTCCCTTCCTTTAAGCTGGATCTGAAGGTTTGTTTTCCCGGCCGAGCACTTACAGTGTTGTCCAGGTGAGGGCAATGATGTTCCGAGGCCTTATTTTGCATCTTTATGTAAGTGATGTGCAGTAGCAAACACCATGTAACAACTCTGTGGGCAGAGAAGATCACTGCTGAGACAAATGTGGGAGTTCGCAAGACTGCAGTATGCCCTTTCACTACAGACAGCTCCTTCATACTGTGGAATGTTAGTGGTGTAAGTCGGGCTTAACATTGTGCCTGTGGACTACACCCCTACCCCAAGAATTTACCAGTACTTCTCTGTGTCTTTACTTCTCTCTTTCTAGTCTTCTCCTGTGAGTGTTCAACCAAGTACACTCACATGTACATCAGACCCAGAACATCCTACAAGACACCATACTGTTTCTTTAGGTGCTTCTGTAAGGTACTGCAGAACCCAACACTGCCTTTGGAGAGTTCCAGGAATGTGTCTCCAAGTATTCAAGGGTGGATCTGAGCAGAGGCACTGCAGTCCAGACACTAATGCCAGAGAAACCCTTATAGTCCTGCCAGTGTGGATGTTAAGAACATTCTAGTCTGAGAAACTGCTTCAAAGTAATTTTACCTCTCTTTTGCAAATGCTTAGTGCCTGGCACGTGTCTGATATAACATCCCTCTTGACTATGTTCAAGCACAGATCTGTAGCTCCATTTTAGCTTGCTTTGAGATTTGGTTAACAAGGAGTTATTTTCTTTCTGCAGTTTAAGGCCTCATTTACCTACCGTAATGGACCATTTTAGCCACTCAGGTCTATCTCAAGTAGTACAACCCTCCCACCATGGGGCCTGGCATAGTGGTACACTGAGTATAGGGGCATGGCTGTTATGGAAACAAGCCATAGCAGTGTAAGGCACCGTGATGCCAGTGAACTTGTGTCCACAGTACATTTGAAACCAACATACTAGTCTCGCTTAAAGGACTACATTCTTGACCTGCCTGCTCATTCTGTGGAAGATAAACTGTGTAGAGTAGGCCTAAAAACTAAAGATATACTGAGATCTATAAGCAAAGAGTCATCACGTAGACTGTGCCATGAGGATCCAGTGTTCTTTACAGATGCTCAAAGAGGTCAGAGATTGTTTCCTAAAGGTAGTTGCTCTGAAGGGTTTCCCCTTCATGGTAGTGCCTCTCTTTCAGCAGTCCTTGATCTCTTCTCCCAGCAGACCACATTGTTCAGGATTTTTTTGTAAACACTCCGTGTTTTCCTCCAGCTCTCACCCCTCAGTCTGTCATTACTCAGCGATCTCCTCAGTCTGGCATGAAGCAGGCTGTCCTCACAGGGAGCTGTGCTGCTGATGGGAATTGGGGTTGTGACTTGTAAGTGTAGAGTTCCCAGGGAGCCAGAAGTGTTTCTGCAGGCTACAGGAGCTCAGTGATGTTGGATGGTGTAGTTTTGGATGACTAATTCCTACAAAACACTACCAAGCTTCTTTGTACACAGCACTCCTGAGCAGCAAGTTGCTGGAAGAAAGGCTTTTAAAACTTGAACCTGCCTGATACCCAGATGGTCCTCTTAGGCTCTGATCATTCGTGGCCATTAAAGACCCTGGCAGCCAGTTTCGTGGTGTATCAGATTCCAGCTCACCTGTTCTTACTCTGTCTCCCCAAATTCCCTTTGGAATTTCAGCTCAGCATTTCTTTTCTCACTGCTCTCAATTCTGTTGTGGAGATGTGCTGCCCTGTTAAACTACTGCCACACTGAACTCAGAAGGCACCAGTTTTTTAGCAGTGTCCATTAAGAAATGCCTGCACGAGAAAGGAACTCATTTGACAAGAAAGGGATGGGACAGGACACCACGCTACTGCCTCTGCCCCAGTAACGCTGTGAATGTGCTGCCAACCTTTACAGGTGATGCGCCATTTTAGGCAAAGATTGGTCAAATGTGACTGCTCCTGGCTGTTGTCTCAGGATGACAACTTCGCTGCTGAAGCATGGACAATAGAGGGGCTAAAGCCATAGAGTTTACAGCATTTGCTGTTCAGTGAGTGCAGGGGCCATGGCTTTATGACTGCTGGTACTACAGGGCTGAGGGAAAGGGACTATGATTCCTGGAAATGCTAACAGTGAAGATGCAGGGATGCCTGTGTAAGGTTTGTGAGATGCTTGGTGCCTTCACAGATCAGAAATGGGTCTGCAAAATGAGACAAAATAGTGGAAATATGGGCTCCCCCCAGTTCGTTGGCCAGGACTCTAGGAGCCACAGCATAGACATGGGTGAGGCAAAGGAGAAACCATATTCACTCCTTTGGTGCTTACACCTCGGGCAGCCCCCGTGGTTGAACCTTTCCTGTTGCCCTGTGGAGCCATCAGAGTGCAAATGCTCTTTGCCATCATCTGTAGCTGCCTCCCCTTTGGGCTGCGGCTCCTCACACACTGGCAAGCCAACTGGGTAGCCAGGAACAGAGACACCAATGGCCACATTGTCTCTTGTCTCTCTCTGTTGACTCAAGGGTCATTTTTTCCAGTGCAGGAGATGAACAGGTTCCTGCTTTGTTAGGGAGGTGAGCCCAGACAGGCTGGCGCTGGCGGGGGGCAGTCTCTTCTGGGCTGTGAATGTGCTACTTCTTCTGTGTTCGCTTCGCTGTCACTTCTGTTGCTTTGCCCTTCTTGTTGCAGTGTGAATCAGACCTGTCTTGCATAATGTAACTGAATATGACCGGAGTAATGCTATCGCCTGTCTTTGTCCATGTGCTTATCTCTTAACCAAGCATTAACACTCTCCTGAGGTTCCAGCTCACAAACAGCAACAGTACACTTTGCTTCTGTTTACTGCTTGTAAGCTTACTGACAAATTTCCATCAACATTAGTGACACTCAGAGAGCTGTTTGAAGAGAGGTCATCAGCCATCCACCTGACTGTGATTAGATCCATCTGAGGAGATGTCCAGTAAACTGTGGAGCACCCAGCATTACTGGTTACTGGTGCTAAGGCACCAGGCCTTCTGTACAGTGGCCTTCGAAGTTGCCTTGGTGCATGTATCTGCACAGCTATATCCATAAAGTTAACACCTTCCGAGGAACAGAAAGAAGACTGATGAATGTACAGATTATGTGCTGCGATGAATGTCACTGTAGCAGAGGTATTTTTTCACACACCTTGTAATAGCAGTGTGTGATGACAGTGCATTTACTTTACAAGGTTTTGTAGCAAGGACTTGCTAGCATATAATACCCACAGGATAGTAAATGTACCTTGAGCTGTTCCATGAACTCAGGCTTATCAGAATAGTCATGAAACTTATGCTGATTTTGCTCCCTATCCTATGATGTAATTGCTGAGGTGTGTCTTGTGTTGGTTGCAGTGGAAAAGCATAGAGTGTCCGAAAAAAGCCGTTGACTTCAGCTGGCTTCTCATGGTGGTTTATTGCATCTCTCCAGTGAGACCATTTGTAGTTTTCTCAGTTGCCTGAAAAAAAAACCAGTTTTACACTGGGAAGAACTTGCTGTCTGGACATTATCATCTTAATTTTCCGCCCTTCCCATCTCTTTAGGTAATGACCAGAGATCCTGACCATTTCCTAAATTACTGGGGAGTGATTTAGTGATTTTCCCCACTCTAAGATCTTGCTGCTGGCAACTGTGCTCAGGCTGTCTTTTACCAGTTCTCTGTTAAAGTCCATTTCCCAATGAAGTAATCATTTGTTTCAGTTCCTTCTCCCACACATGGGTCATTTTGAAAATATCCCAATGCATCATCTCAGTTTATCCTAGGTTACCAGTGTGTCAGACTGTCTGGCTTCCTTTCTGGAAAAGTTTTTCTGGAAAGAATACATGGAATCTTTAAAAACCCTGACCAAATCAGTTAATGGCAGATGACTAAATTTGGGCTTTTTTAAAAAAATTCAGTGTGCCCAGAACTTCCAAGCCATCAGACAATTAAATTGCTTGTTTAAGATACAGAGGTGCTTTAAACGTGGACTTTGGGGTCTAATGTTAGGTATCCTTTTCTGAAATGTGTTCATCTCAGAGAATGTCTTGTCCCACTGCTAAAGCTATGTCTGTCTATCTGTCTCTTCAGAATGACTCCTGGGGGAAGCAGTATTCCTATGCGCTGTTCAAGGCAATGAGTCACATGCTCTGCATTGGGTATGGGCAGCAGGCGCCCGTTGGCATGTCAGATGTGTGGCTCACTATGCTGAGCATGATTGTCGGTGCCACCTGTTATGCCATGTTCATCGGCCATGCCACAGCCCTAATCCAGTCTCTGGACTCCTCACGGCGTCAGTACCAGGAGAAGGTAAGGACTGGGCTTTGCAACTGTTATGTGACCCAGGGGTGGTTTATGCACTGTCTGGAGGAAGCCAGGGCTGTGAGTGACCCATGTGAGAGGCCAAAGGTACAGTGTCTTTGTCACCAAGGCAGTTTATTGGTAATTCGTAGCCATCCATTCACTCAAACAGACCCTCAGGAGGAAATAAATGCAAGATCAGATGAAGAATAGTAGGGCAAACGGGTAATTCTCGTTGTCTCTGTCTTTTTAGATCAACATTATCAGTGTTACTGGTATCTAAAATTTTAAGTCACTTTTTGCTTTCCAGGATCTTGTTTCAAATCCCAAGTGAATGTTCCGGAATGTGCAGCTTTTGTTTAGCAAGTACTTTCTTTAAAAGTGTCCAGGTTATTCACTTCAGTCCTTGTGAGAGAAACTACCTAACAAGCCCGAAAGCACAGATCAAAGCTCAGGAGCACTGAACAGGTTCCCCAGGTAGCTATCGAATTAATTGCACAGTTGTTGAATTGCATAATGTAGGGCACACACTGATCAGGTTACCACTGCAGCGGCAGCCACTGGTGGTGGTGGGTTGAAGGCCATGCTGTGAATTTGTAAGATGGTAAGGGGCAAACAGGATCAGTCACCTTGATTCAGCCAATGAAGGGTAAGTCATGGAACTGCATTGATTCCTTCCCTGTTTCCATGCCTGCATTATATTGCTGTCTGCAAAATGGCATTTTGTTATCTAAAGCAAAGGGGCTGCTGGTGCAATGATACTTTTCCCTCTGGGATATAGGCAGGCAAAATTTCTGCCTTCAACGTCGGGTTGAATGAGTAGGCCTGCACCTCCACAGAACAGGAGAGCTAATTGAAGAGTGACTGTGTATAACTAAGAGCAAGGGCCTGGGCAGCTCAGAGGTGAGGAAGGGACTTCACCACAAAGTAGGTTACTCTCAAGCATCAACAAAAGCAACTGCCCTCAGTTAGTAGGGCTGAAGGTAGCATAGGCAAGAAGGTATTATGGTCAGGGTCTTATGGATACATTTGATCTGAAGATTAAGAAGAGGGAGAATTGGTTGCTAGCCATATTCTGACCCTGCCAGGTGCAGTTAGATTAGGTGAAAGGGTAGCTGTTATGCAAGTGAGTAAACTATGGCTAGCATGCACAGGCTAGGTGAATTTTAAGCTCAGGAGGGAGGTGGGAGAAAGGATTTGTTAAATGGCCTAGGAACAGGTTTGAGACACAGGGATTACAACGCTGGGCCACCCAAAGAGAGTAGGGCAGAGAGTGAAAGCAAAGAAGACCAGAGGCTGAATCATGCTTTGAGGATAGGGAAGATCTGAAACCACAGCTAGAGCTAAAAGAGGGAAAAAGCCCAGGAGAAGAAGCGTGGAGGCCTGGGATGCAATTAGACCTCTGGGCTTTATATAGAGTTTTACCACTCTGTTACAGACTGGTGGGACTAATTCTAATTCAGAGTATGGCATGCCAAAGAGAAGGACACTGCAGCACTAGGAATGTAAGCTGATCAAATCTGTGTATGCGGAGTATTTATTCAAATGTGTTTGAAGTATCATAGAAGTCAAGGGCTGATTTGCAAATCCAACCACCTGGTCAGCCTAGTTGCAGCCAAATTTACACCTGCAGGACTGGGCACTAATATTTTATTCTGAAGCCAGGACTGAAGACAAGGGCAGAACTTGACCCTGGAAGTTGAATTCCAGTCAGTGCTCAGGGAAACCAGGCACGAGTAAACAAGCAGGGACTTTGGTGGGGGTGGCAGAAGAAGTGTGAGATGTTAAAGTATTATTAGAATGTGGACATGTGAACGAGAGGGTTAACAGATCCAGGAGAAAAGCTTTGTGACAAAAGGAGCAGGTAGAGGATTTAACAAGGGGTGTATTTCATGTGTATTTGTTATGGCAGGTTAATTTCCCAAGGTATTCTCCTAGGATTAAAGCCTCAGGGATTGAGTACATTAATTTTCCTCTTGCAAATGGAACAAATGATGGCCTAAAACTAAATATGTATTTACTTTCTGCATTCCTTAGCACTTGAATAGCCATGATTAAAATGAGGCTGCTTCATGATTTGCAGCCCTGCAACTCAATTTAGTTCAGTCCTCATGGGACAATGTGTCTGTTGAAGCATATTATAAGCAAAGAATCTCCACAAGTTTGGAGGTCGATTGGTAGAAGCAGACAGCAGTTTAGAGACCTCTGCTGAGTACACCTTCGGGCTGCAAACAGGCCTCTGCCTCTCACCTCAGCAGAGGCTCAGGCTGCAGAGACTTTAGCAGCTGTTCTGAGAGTAGCCAAAGAAAGGGGAGACAGTAGGGAGAGGAATAGCAGAAATAACCTAGTAACAAGACAGAAGGTTATAGCCAGTAACTGTACTGACAGGACAAGGTTCATATGTGAGTTTGTGGTGAAGTTTCAGATGGCCTAGATCTCTGCCAAACCAACTTGTTCTTGCCCTGTACAAACAGGGCTTTTGAGAAGAGGAATAAAAGCCAATATGTGCTGTCTGTTGGCTTCGGTAGCAGCCTTGTCTCACTCTGGGTTGGATTCGTTGAACATTTGGACAGTCAATCCCTGTCCTGTCTCAATCTCTTCCTGTAGCATCTGATTTCATGCTATGCTGGTTTCTGCAAGGCAGGGAAGCTGTATACGATGGTGTGGAAGGAAGCATGAAGAATTTGGAGAAGGAAGTTGCACCCTTCAAGACGTGGTTAGTGTCAAGGTTTCTGAGTACAAGTGGAGAGTCCCATGTGGGACAGAGCACTCACACCAGCTCAGGCACTGGAACTGGCACAGCCATCATGTAAGTTTGGCTCTGTGCCTCCCTTAAAAAGCTCTGAATCAGAGTAGCTCTTTGGATCTGGCACTCTGAAGTGACTGTTTTATTTCCAGTCCCAAAGGCAAAGTTAAAAGGGGCCTGTCTGTCCCATCTTGCATTGCAGAGTGTGTTATGCCCTAAGTTACTTGCTCATGGTCACGGAGAATGTCAGCAGCAGGATCAGGAGCCGACTCTTATCTTTTAACCTTGGTCTGGTGCCTAACTCCAAAATATCTTTGCACCCAAGATTGGTGTCTATTTTCTACATGTGAGAAAATATTACTACAAGTCCATCCTGAAGGATTCTGATAGAAAAATTTCCCAACATCATGCTGTGCAGTTACGTATTAGAACTGAATTGATCTGACAGCTCTGACCAAAGAGGGGAAGCTGCACATATCCGTTCTCACCCAGTGCTCCCTGCCACTGTTACCAACTGCACTGTTTCACTCTTGTACACCACCTTTCATAATGCTCAGACCTTTACTGAGCTGATTTCTTTCTTCCAGGTTAATTTTCTGCCAGATTAGTGGGTTGAATTAGCCCACTGTAGATTCCACTGAGTGCCAGAGCTGGCACAGGGTGGTGGTGGAGGAGGTCCACAAGCAAGGGCAGAAGCCCAAGGCCCTTTTCAGCTATTCATGGATCAGCACAAGCCTTAACATGTAGGTTCATTGTTGACTGCAAAATTACCTCACAACCTGTAGTAACTGTGGCTCACAAGAGAGGAAGAGTGTTTCCTGCTCAGGAGATGAATAAACTAGACTGATAGGCAAGTTATTTTCATTCATTTTGCAGGTTCCTCTATTAATTTCTTTCTCTAATCCTAAAGCTCAGCTGGATTAATATTTATGTCAAGTCACCACTCACATGCACTCATCCTCCCCAGCAGACTCTGTAACCTTGAGGCTTTTGGGAGCGGTGATTATGCTGCTTACTGCAGCCATGCTCCTTGGAACAAAGCAGAGACTTTGGGCTACACTCTCCCATCCCAGCAGGATGCAAGCAGTGATGGGCATCCTGCAGAGAGGCTCGGCTCTCCCGTGTTATCTTCTCAGGTACATACAGAAGAGTTGATTGATGAGAGCTAGAAGTTGCTGGTGTCAGCATTGCAGAGCCCAGCAAAACCATAATCTCTCTTTCCCAGAGGCTCATCTCTCTGCAAGATCTGTCTGCTACACTGGCATTCCGTCAAGCTCTCTGCGTTCAATCCCCTGCTACTCCTCCCCCCTGAACAACTACTATCTGAAATATCCAATGAATCCTGAACTATCCAATGAACCCTGAACTATCCAATGCCTTTTGTCCTTAAAATATATATTGAAACTGGGTAGATGCTTGCGTATGCACTTGTCATTATTCTGAAGAAGCACCTGCTGCAGCACAGTTGCAAGGGATCAAGCAGGTAACACTAAAGAGAGAATCCCTTTGAAAATCATACAGAAGCACTAATGACATCACCTCTCAGCTCCTGAAACAGCCCTGCTTAACCATCAGCACAGTCCGTCTTGCAACAGTTTTATCCCATGGTCTGGCTATCCAAGCAAAAAGGTGCTTTACTGTCCAACTATCAACATTTCAGCTCTTCTGTCATCAGCCTGAATTCAACAAAGAGTAACTGGGGAAAAATTCGGAATTGTAAAGGCTGAAGCATGATAACTGGAACGTGGCCTCTCAGTTCGAGGACAAAGCAGGTGTTAGACCAAAATTCATTAGAGGGGAAGTGCGACCCTACCATTGTGCCTGCCTACTACAAGGAGAGCTAAGAATCTGTCTTCTGGGCTTAGTCCTTGCCCTTTCTTGGAGACCAGCATATTAGACAACAGGTTTAAGGAGTCATTTGGGGGTTTTTATGATACGTAATTAAACTGGAGAACTCACAGCTACAGGATGCTGCAGAGGTCCAAATTTTGATTAACCTCAGAATGTTTAGACAAATTCACATAAGGAAAATCTTCCAAGTGTTATTGAATGCTAAGATGCAGGTACAACCCCTGGCAGTGGGTATCCCTAACCTGCTCTTGTCAGAAAAGCTAGGAGGATATGGCCAGGAGCTGGATTGCTGTGTGCCTCTTTTATTCTTTCTCCTCTTCCTCAAAGTACCTGAAACTGTCAGAGACACACATCAGGTGAGAGGAGCCCTCAGCCTGACTTTTTATGTCTGCCTCTGTGGTTTTAGGCCGTTTACTGTGCAGTTCAGTGTTCTGAACTGCCTCCAAAGGAACGTGTGCAGGGAATTCAGTGCAGAGATCTTAGCTGGGGTCCTGGATACAGTATAATCACGTTAGTCTGGCAACATGCCCTTGCTGATTAGCCCCCCTCCACCCCTCCTGTAAGCACAGCTAATTAACCCAAGCGCAGCACTGTACCAAAGCTATATTAATTCTTGTGGCTCCAGGGTTGTCTTAGCCAGTGCTATCCTGGGGACAACACAGCACAAGTATATTAAGATAACTGGTGTCAGCTGCTCTGTTAGCCTAGAGTTGGGCAAAGACTGCCATTATTCCCACACCTACTCTGCCACAAACCTGTCAGATGGGAGATTTCATGTTCATTACCACTCTGGACGGGACTTGAAGTGCCATTCCCAAGATTATTGGTCATCAAAGTCTGTAGTTTCTCAAGTGGCATTTCCAGATTCTTAGAGTCCAAAGGGGTCATGCAGAACTCCCCTCCTGAGCTAATATCTCAGTTCTGGGTGTCAGGAAAGCTGCAAAGCTCTCTTACTCTTCTGGTAATGTGTGTGAAGGAGAGGGTAGGGAGTGTGCAGCACTCCAGAAATAAAAGGTGCCTCTGGAAAATCTAATCGTATTTCCTAATTGGAGAAAGTTTGGAGAGTCTTGCTTTATCCTGTTACGACTGCACTAGTTGTGTATTACCTCAGTCTGTAAAGAGATGGCTTGATAGCTATTACATCCTATGTTACCGTCAATCAAAGCATTTGGGATTGATAACAAGGCTTATAAATTATGTGCTTTATTGATTGCATCTAGATGCGAGGACTTCTGATGTGTACTGGGCTCGGTGTCTCAGCAGTGCCTCTAGGTATTTTTTTCTCTGTCAGGACTGGGTTTTCTGGCTGGTTTGCAGTCCAGAGTCAGCAAGTGAAAGGAACAAGGTTAGATGCAGCTGAGGTTCACAGCAGAGGTCCAGCTTCCCCCCTAACATGTTAAAGAATGTCTGGAATAGCAAAGGGCCCCCCTGCTCTGCATACCCACCCACATGTGATAGTAGGTCCAAGGAGGTTGCCGGAAAATTGCAAACTGATGTAAGCTGGCCCTCCTTTGAGTCAAGATTTGGACCGGATGATCCCCGGAGATCCCCT